>Ga0114974_10000585_pt1 | contig 29904 bp, 41 predicted proteins | sample S_130206_EF_Meta_FD_87318 | JGI IMG/M metagenome (GOLD analysis project Ga0114974, IMG submission 87318) | Freshwater microbial communities from Lake Simoncouche, Canada to study carbon cycling - S_130206_EF_MetaG | ecosystem: Environmental > Aquatic > Freshwater > Lake | place: Lake... | reverse complement strand
TTAGTCTTTTCCAAAAGTTTTTATTGGTAATCAACTAGTTATAACTTGTTGATAGTCAATTAGTTATAAAGTGTTGAAAATCAATCAGTTATGCTACGGAGCGGTTGGAATAGATATTGACAGAGAATACCGTCCTCACTTTTGTATGTCCAGATAGTTTCTTCTATAGTGTAGTCTTCTTCTTGATCTAAAATATTGTAGGTGGTATTTTCTTCTTGAAAAATAAATGAACGAAAGTCATTAGTCTTAAAATTCTTTATATAGAATTTACTTTTACCGTTTGGAAAAGCAGAATGATAATCTCCCAATGGATAAAGATAAGGTGCTTCTGCATAAAATGAATTATTTTCTTTGGACCATCTAAAATCACTAATGTCGTAAAAAATATCTTTCATAATGTTTACTTTTTTTTATCATTTTTAGATGCAAGAACTCCTATAACTATTACTGAATTAACTAGTATAGTTACAATTGCAACGATATCTAAAGTGCTCATAATATTATTTTTATTTCAAAATAAAATTAAGCTATTTAATTCTAATAAAAAAATTATTCTTTGTAGTTAGTTAACCACTGTACTTGTTCATTAATTGATCTATGATCTGCTTATCCGAAGTATCTAGTGTTTTATTATTCTGGATCTTCTTTATATAGTCTATATGTTTATTAATGACTTCTAATTTTATCCGATATTCTGGATGGAGTACTTTATGCTGATTAGCAAATTTATATTCTGTAGTTAGGATTTCTTTAAGTATACTTACTTTTTTAATATAGTCTTTTTCTTTTTGAGATTTATCAAAATGTTCTTTAGCCTCATGGGATTTAATTAACTTATCTGCCATTTTAATTAAAGAACGTGTTTTGAAATCCATCACTCTCCTTTTTTAACCATGTATTTAAATATAGTTTTCTGCAGTTCTTGAAGAGCCGCCGTATTATCTCTTATTAATTGGGCTAGACGATCTCTTTCATCAACTAAAAGTCCCATCATTTCAATTTGTAGTCTATCTATTTTAACTTCTAAATCGTCATTCTTTTTAACAAGCCTTTTATATTGAATCCAAGCAAAATATCCTAAAATAAAAGCTAAGAATCCTAATATTCCATATTCCATCAAATGACTCTGAACGAAACTATCATTAATCTGTTGTTGTAAAAGCATTTAATTTAATTTACGGTACTAAATTTAGTATATAACATACCCTCCCAAATAGTAGAGTAGCTTTGCAAATTACTATAACTATTTTTTACAACACCTCTTTCTATAAGCTGAACCATCATTTCTATCCACACCTCTCTAGGATTAACATGGAATAGGGGATGTATTTCATCTGGTATTTCTGATGAACCTGCTATCTCATCCAGGACGTCATAATATAACATATCAATAAATATCTAAATTACTTGATACTTTGAATATTATATAGTTCTTTAAGACATTTTTTTGTATCTCTATTAGCTATTTTATTAGCCTCTATTTCCATAGGATTTTTATGATCAGGAAGATACAGACTTAGTATCTGATAGTGTTTCATATTCTGTTTATAATGTACATACTCATGTATGATACTATTAGCCAGTTCATTAATATTATCATTCTGATCTTTATTTACAAATATAACTGATTCTATTTCATCATAGAATGCCATGCATTCTTCTGTATAGTAGTCCTGTTTCCTAAACTCTACTATAGGTAATTCTTTATTAAATTTAGATTTACCATAAGTCTTTATACACCAATCAAATATTTGATTTACGTGTTTTCTAGTTGGTTTTATTACTTCATTCATAACTAGGTTCCTTGCTCAATAAAAATTGTTTCTATTTTTTTTGGAATTATAGAGTAATCACGCCTAAAATATGTAGGCATAACTTCTATTATTTTATTATTACTATATGGACTATTCTTTGGAGTACACCACTTTCTAGTAGCTAATAATCTAGTATAAAAAAATATGTACGCATTAGCCTTTTTGATATACCGATCTATGTCTATATCTAGATCAAACTTTTTTATAATTTTAACAGCCCTCTTTTCATTATCCAATTCCAGATCCCTACAAACTGCCAAATGCTTTTTTATATTAGGAACTTCCTCACCACTTAACCAATCATCCACTAGAGGCATGGAAGTATTCACGGCTTTCCAAAGATCTATTTGCTCTATCCACTGGGTAAAGTGACCGAACTCGTGAGCTAAAATTTCTAGTGAGTCCGGTCTATTCATTGAACATACAAGTGCAGGACCTTCTTCGTCAAAGTATCCTGAGCACTTTATATTTCCTGACAATTTAACATACTTTGTATTTCTAAGATCACACTTTATTCCATTACTTTTACATTCTGACTTCACAAATTTAATAAAGTCTTTTGCATTTTTATTCATAGTAAAGGTTTTAAAGCTACACGGTTCTGTTATAAATATTCCTCTTTGATCTTATCTATATGCTTACAAGTTCTTTTGTTTCCACTAAATTTAAAAGAGTGGCAATCGCAGGACCATGTCTTATGATCTAAGGCTACTTTGTATTTCTTATCTTTATCCCCTTCTACATTCCAATCCACTTGGATTTTAAATGCTTCATTTTTACCTCCTGGATATGGTCTTCTGAACCACTTGATATCCTTTCTAGTAGTTCCACTTGGAAGATCTCTTCTGATTCCGTCTTCAATAACGTAAGGACATTTATCGTCCACCCAGAAAAAAGGAACTTGATATGTGTGAACAATTATCATATATTAATAAAGTTAATATATTTTAAGATCTTAGAAAGATAAGATTCTTCAGTAGAATAATATTTAGAAAAATCAAATTGTGAATTCATCTCATGGGATTTATCTTCTTTATCATATTTTTGTCTTCTACTACCAACTTTAAAAGTTTCACACCATTCATACTCACTTAATACTTCATCTGGGAAATAGCTTTTTTGTATTCTCATAACTTATTTTTTTATTAAAAATTATATTCTCTATTTATCCATGTTGGTTTCATGTAAAGTTCTAATTGTTTTTCTTTAAGTGTACCAACCAATCTGTCTTCTATAGTAACTGTGCCAACTCCGTATTCTTGATCTAATTCATTATCGTCATAACAAGCTTGAGCTTCTTCTAAAGTATCAAATACATAAATGCTAGAATCTTTATCTCCGAATCCTTCAAGGGGAGTAAATCCTTCATTTTTTCCATCGGCAAAATAAGGATTGATTGATACAAAAAACTTATTAGGTTGCTGTCCGTCTCCAACAATTTCTGTTGCTAATTTTTGAATTTCTGTTTGTGTCATAACTTTTATTTTTGTATTTTTAAAAAATCACTTAAGTATCTAGCTACTCGGCTATGTCGATCGCCCATATATTCCATAAAGTAAGCGTCTCCTTCTTGATCATACTGTATTTCTGAAGTATATACTTCTGCGTTAGGTTCTTCATTACTATATCTATAAGATACCTCTTCTGCAGAATCATCGATCATAATTTCCATACCGTGTGAATTACTAATACTCATGTAAGCTTGTGGCTCGAACCATTTGATTTGTGTCATATACTATATTGTTTTAAAATATCATTAAGAAATAATTCCATAGTCTCTACATCTTTTTTTGTTTTCTCTTCTGACCAATTAACGCAGCAGAGATCATGTCTTGATTGATGATACTCTATAGCATTATTTATATTTCCAGATTTAGGAATTAAATAGATCCTACCATATCCTTCGCTACTATCAATTGCGTATTCAGTAAAATTCTCATTAAGATAGTCATAAAACCTTTGATTAATTTCTTTGTGCATTTCTTTTTTTGTCATAACTTTTTATTTTATTTCTTCAATTTTCCAAGCATTTAAAACTCTACGCTTATTTTTTAATATAAGAGATTTATGATCTACAATATCACCGTCTTTTATTACTAATGCATGAGATCTAACAAGAATATAATAAACTCCTTTAGAGTATTGTTTAGCAAATGTACTTAAACTCATTTGGCAAAAATTTACTTTACCGGTTTTCTTATAAAGATAGGCACTTTTAACTTCGACTTTTTTACCAATAAATTTTTGATCAATATCATTTACTAGAACGCTATTTGTATTAAAAAAATTTGATATCTCTTTAGTCTTAACTCCTTTTTTTATTTTTCTAGACCATATTTTTTCGGCTACAATGTAAGCTCGATCATAAGACATGTTAGTTGCCGCGGCAAGAGATAACACTGTACAGTTATTATGATCTCCATTTAATTTGATCGCAGAACCCTGATTGATTACTTGATCAGTAATTGATTTTTTTTCTTTGATTATGTTATTCATAACTTTTATTTTTATCTTACAATTTTTGAATAGGTTACTTTGTCTTTAGATATTTTGAAGGAGATACCGTCACCAGCACTACCTACACGATTCTTACTAAACTCCATAACATTTTTATCCTCGGCACGATCACGATACATTTCAAGCATAGCGGATGTCATGTGCTTAAGTCTGTTAGATCCAACAAATTCTCCTGACTTGGTAACTTGTTGAATGATTAAGAAACATGTGTGAAGATTTGCATTGTTTCTAGCTTCATTATGATTTTCCATAAGATCTAAAATCCAACTCTCGGCTTTAGTAGTACTCATTCCAGAAAAGTCTTTTACAGTTCTGCATACTTCAGCCCAAGAATCTACTAGGACTAGATCATAACCATTCTGAAGAACTTTCTCTATTGCTTTTACAGGATTTGACTTAATGTAGTCAGATACAAAAAGAATATCTAGTTCACCAAAAGAAGGAAAGCGTCTGCAATATCTAAACATGTCTATTCTATTCATCTCGCCAGAGATAAACAAAACTTTTTTACCTTGACGTTTAGCACGAACGATCATATCCATGCCTACAGTAGACTTACCGATACCTGGAGTACCGATTAAGATAATATTTGTAGCAGGCATGAAACCTCCGTCTGAAGAGATAAATTTATTTAGGTTATTATTTCCAGTGGAAACAGGAACAAATAATTTGTCATTGAATTCAAGATCTGTTATACGAACAGTCTCAACTTGAAAGTCTTCATTAGACTCTATTACTGTTTCTTTTGGAATAGATCCAGGAATAAGACCTAAAGTCTTAGCTCTAACATAACCTACTAATTTGCCTGTTTCTGGATTAAGATACTTTTGTTTTGTTACTAATGTTTTCATCTTGATTGATTTGTTATATGGTAAAATTATACCATTCTGCTGAAACAAAAAAATTTATTTTAGCCTTTTACAAAAATTGTCGATTGAAAATCAATTAGTTATAAGTGGTTGGAAATCAATCAGTTGCAAGTGATTGATTATCAATAAGTTATGTACGGATATCAATAAACTCGTCTCCGTCATCTTCAAAGTCAACAATATCAGGATCTTTAAATAAAATATCGCCTTGATTATCTAGGCCTAATTTCTTTAAATGTTCATAGTAAAAGTCATCAAGTTGATAAACTTCTTGAACTTCTTCTTTCATTCCTTCTGTGTGTAATGGAAGTGCTTCAACTTTTTGTAGCATCTTATTACTAAAGATATCTCCTACAAAAAGAAAATGACAGTTATAACAAAGCCATTGAAGATTTTCTATTCTCCAATCACTCTTTATATTATTTTTAAAATTAAGTAATAGAGGAACTTTCATATCAGTTAATCTCTTCTCTGCATATTTACATGCTGAGCATTGATATCCAAGTCTGCCATCTATCATTAGTAGCTCTTTTAATCTTCCTATTCTTTTAGAATTAATAGGTTGATTCTCTACTAACATCTCATCTAAACTTTTTTTCCATTTACCTCCTACCCAATTTTTTGGCATACCTTTACCTGACTGATTCATGTGTAATTGGAATAGGGTTTTTCCTGTAGTTTCATCAATATAACTATTTGCATATTTTTTATATGTTATATCAGTTATACCTAACCATCTAGCAGCTTCTTTATTACTACGACTATTAGCCATAGCTTCCCTTACTTGTTGTTCTGATAATTGAAGTCCTTTATGCCACCATTCTTCTGGTCGGACTCCTTTCTGCATATTCTCTTTAGTAAAATTATAAGTCTTACTCACTTAGTTTGGGATTTATTTGACATAATATATTCCATAACTCATATGGATTATTTAATATCAATTCTTCTGAATCATTTACAATTAGTGGATTTATAGTTCCATCTGGATTTGATCTATCATATAAATAGAATCCTATTACTTCTGTGCATTCTTTACCAAAATTTAAATATAATAAAGAATCTATTACTGTAAAATACTTTTCATCATAATTAGAAAAATCTAGATCAAGATCAGCATACATTATAGTTTGTCTTGAATTTAATTCATCTATATTATTAATAATTTGATAAAATAATTCTTTCTTTTTTTCTGTTTGATTCTTTTTTTTTCTTCTTATAAAAGTTTTTGTATTTAATATAGAATCTATACCTAATTGAATCTGCTTGTATTCACTATCCATTACTTTTATTTTGTTGTAAAGAAATTTTGTTTCCTTTTTTATTATCTTGTATTGTAAAAATAAGATTTTTAATATAATTACACATTTCGTAATCTTCGTCTTCTACATACCAAACTAAACAGGTCTCTAATGCCTGAATCCAATTATTCTTATGAATCTCTACAAACTGCTTTGAGTCATTAATCTCAAATACAGAAGCATAGATTTTCTTTTTGATTATGGCATTCTCAATAGCTAAAGGTACGTGACTCTTTAAAAGAGCTTTCAATATTTCTGATTTAGCAACATCTTCTGATCTAAGAAGCTCGGGATTATCAAACAAGGCTCTTATCGGTTTCTTCATAACTATTTATTATTAATTTTACGATCCGCCTTTCATTGCTTTTATAATCATCATAGCAACTGAATTTAGGGGTACTATGAATCCTATTACATTTTTGTAAGGATTTCTGTCATCATAATCTATCATGATACCAGAAGCTCCTAATTTTTTTTGTAGTGCTACACTAATTTGATTGGCTAAAAGTTGTTTATCCCTAGGATCTTCAAACTCTTGATCTAGAATAAATTGCATTTTAACTCCCTTTTTTGTAGGATTGGAGTTAACATCAAATTGTAAACCGTATTTCTTACCGGCTACAGTTATATTGAATCTAGGATTTACAGCTTCCATTATTATATCTTTTATATAAATATCTTATTCTATTGATAATAGTGAATAATCAAATGGAGGATTATTTATGACGATTTGATCCTGAGCTAAGTTTACCACAGTCCTGACCTCTATTTTAGCTGATCCTAGTTCATATATTCCTGGTTCATAAGGTTCTATAATTTGACCCAGGCGCGTTACGTTTTGTATAAACACATCTGTTTTTGGATCTACATTAGTAAAATCAACTTCAACTTTAATATTATAATCCTCAGGTGTACCCACATTATAAATTTTAGCAAAATTTGTTTGGTTATAAAATTTCTTTGACTCCTCCCAATCTTGATTTGTAAAACCTAATAATTCATTTGCAGGATCATGTTCTCTTGAAAATAGATTGATGCACTTTTCTCTATGCTCTTCTGTCTTTAGCCAAACCCTTGAAAAATAAACTTCTACTTGCGCTAAAAACATTGGATTTAATTCACGATCATCTTTGATAACTAGATCCATATCTAATTTTAATAGTGTGCTTTCTCCGTGATTAAAACCTCCCCACTTTTTTATAAATCTTCTTAGCTCAATACCATCTGCGATCTGTTGTAGCTCAGTTCTTTTTTTTGCTATTTCATTATTCTGATCAAACCAATTTTTTCCTCTAGAACTTACGCAACTAAAATGATATACATTAGCTTTAAACGTTTGTTTAATTTTAATACCAGATTGTATAAATCTTTGAAGTAAGTCTGAATCCTCTCTAGATCTTCTAAATAGAGTATCATATCCTCCTATGCTTAGCCAAACTTTTTTATAAAAAGTAAATGGAGCAAAAAAGTATTCTATAGATTTATTCTCTTTATTTTTATTTGCATAACTATTCCAGGAATCCATATTAAATGAATTTGGATCGGTTCCAAAATCCATTGTAATTACCTTGTCTGAATAACCATGTAATGGTGGTTCGACTCTGGTAGCGCTGAGAATACAATTATCTTCTATCTCTGATAATAGATCTTGATCGTAGTTAGTAGATATAACCATATCACTTTGAAGATAACTTACTATATCGTGTTTAGCTAATTCAACTAGTAAATTACTGTTTCTTTGATATCCTATACAAGGTTTTATTTTATGCGTTATTATTTTAAGATCATAAAAATTTGATTTTTGACTTCTTAAATAGTCTGTCAATCCTTCATTATCTGAATCTACAAATATTAAGATTTCGTGCTCTTTATTGTGTAGATTTTGTTTTAAAGATTTAAGTAATAACTTTATATGATCTAAAGTATTATTAGAAGCATTGATTATAAAACTTATTTTTTTCATTTTAATTTATTATATATTTCTGTAATTCCTGTTTCTAAACCTTTAAATTTTATAGGTAATATTTCTGTTATCATTCCCTTTCCTATATATGAACTAGAAAAACCCGGCTGTTCTATTTTAATATTTACTTTATAGTCTGATAAATTATTTATTATTTCTGCTATTTCTGATAAATAATACTTTGTTTTATATACGGCATTAATATCTTTAGGAAAAGAGTTATTATCAATGTAATAATTAATTAGAGATATTAGATCTTCTATATAAAAAAAATCCATTAATTTATCTTGGTGTATAATGATATCTTTTTTATTAATATATTTTTTAATACTAGATTTAATTAGCCTATGATTATTTTCATTATGCCCAAAAACATTAAATATTCTAATGTTATGCATATTTTTTTCTGAGTCTACTATTCTAGAAATAATATTCTTGGACATACCATAATAATCTAAAGGATATTTATCTTTAAAATCTGGATAAACTAGATCAATTGATTGTGATCGATCAAGTTCTGCTCCTGATGCAAAGTTAATCAGTTTTTTAAATTTACTTTTATTATTTAATAAATTATAAAACATACTTAAATTTTCCCATAAAACTTCAGGACCGTCTACTATATCTCTTCTACCTCCAGATATAGCACAGTGCATTACTATATCAAATGAAGTGTATTTAAAAAATCTATCAACTTCAATTCTATTATTTAAATTTAAATTTTGCCTAGCAATTTCTATTACATCATGACCTTTTAAACCACTAATTAAATTCTTTGCTATAAAGCCATTAGCTCCTGTAACTAGTATTTTCACTTCTTTAATTTTTGTGCTACCTCTAATATAAGATCTTCTTGGCCAGCAACTAACTTTCTATTTCCAAGTTCAAATATTAAAGACGAATATTCAATACCAAATAATTTAGACGCTTTGATAATAGGTTTTTCAAATCCTGAAAATAATCTATTTAGTCCTGTTAATATATTTACTGGTGTGGATATTGGTGCACTAGGTACTAAGTAATCCATAACACTATCTGCTTCTACAATAACTCTTTTAAAATCTATATCAATATCAAAATCTGCTTTTTCTAAAACAGGAATTAACATTTCTAAATGAGCATTGCCGGCTCCTGCACCAAATCCTCTAATACAAGCATCTATATATTTTGCTCCGCATTGAGCAGCTACTAATGAATTAGCGGTTGCTAAACCTAAATTATCATGAGCATGAAATCCAAAATCAATATCTAAAGTGTAACTTAATTCATCCATTCTTTCCTTAACATCAGAAGGTAAATATGTTCCTGTAGAATCCATTATAATAACGGCATCTGCGCCGTATTCTTCCATGATCTTAGCATTTTTAGCTAACGTCTCTACATCAGCTAATGCACTCATCATCAGCACTCCGAATACAGTTTTATCTTTACTTCTTAAATATTCAATATGAGATTTAGATAGTGTTGCTTCAGTGCAATGAGTAGCAACTCTAAATACATCCACTCCTAAATCAATTGCTTGATCTATATCTTTTTTAATAGTAGCAATTCCTGGGATAATGTGTATTCCTAATTTACTTGTTTTTAAGTTCTCTCTTGCCGTAGTTAATATTTGTTTATCAGTATATGGTGATAGACCAATTAATAAAGAAGACGCTCCTAATCCATTTCCGTGCCCAACTTCTACAATTGGAATTTCTGCACTATCTGCAAATTGGCAATATCTTTTAATACTATCTAAACTTATAGTATGTTTTACTGCATGATTGCCGTCTCTTAAAGATGAATCTGTTATTATTATTTTCCCCATTAAAATAAATTTTTAGTTATTTCTATAGCAGCACAATTAATTATATCTAAATTACCTGCATATTCAGGAAGATAATCCCCGGATCCTTTTACTTTAATACTTAAAACCAATACATCATCATTAATAACTGGTGGAAGGACTAATTCGTAATATGGAATATACTTTTGTAACTCTTCTACTTTTTTATAAATCTCTTTAACTAAACCATTAAAATCAATTGTTTTAAATTTAATAAACATTGTTGTCTGCATATCAACACATGGCTCTGCAGGATTTAAATTAAGTATAACTTTACAATTATCGCAACCAGTAAATTGTCTAATTGCTCTTTCTGTTGTATGAATATAAGAATCTACATTAATTCTAGTTGCCATGCCTGCACTCTTAGAGGCAATTTGTGAAACAACTTCTATATATTCTAAATTATCACAATATTTAGATATTAAATTAAGCATAGGAATAGAGGCTTGTCCTCCGCACGTAATCATATTGACATTAGACTCTTCTAATATTATAGATGGATTTATACTAGGAACACATAAAGGTCCAACTTTTGCTGGTGTTAGATCTATTACTTTAATTCCTTGATCTTTAAATATTTTAGCATGCTCAATAGCATCAGCCGCACTTGTACAATCGTAAACTACATCACAGCATTTAGGATTTTTTATAAAGTAATTAATACCTTCATCAGTTACTGGAACTCCTTTACTTTCTGCAATTTTAATTCCATCTGAATCCATTCTACGACCTGCAAATATTACTGGATAGATTTCCTTTGTCTTTAATATTTTTAATAATAAATCTGTTCCAATATTTCCTGTTCCTATAATTCCAGCTTTAATTATCATCTCTTTATTATTTTACTTTTTTCACTAATGTCTATTATCATATTACTTCTAACTTCATCTAATGAAAGTAGTGGAGACATCTCTTCAATTGGTGGAGCTAATATAGTTAGATCTTCTTTTAGAACTCCTTTTACTTTAGGAATAAAGTCTTGCTCAGGATCCATGAATACTTCTAATACCGCAGCTTTAGAATTATTTAAAAAATTATTCATTGTAGAATCTAAACTATCCCAATCTTTTAATTCATAATAATCATATCCAAATGCAGGTAATAGCTTACTAAAATTAGGCAATCCAATTCCTGTTTTTTTATTTACACTAACATAGTCTCCTTTGAATAGCATTTTTTGTGTATGCTTGATCATTAAATAACCATCATTATTGAATATAATGATTTTTATATTATGTAATTCATTTTCAATTATAGTATGTAATTCTTGTAAATTCATCATAATACCACCATCACAATTCATACATAGCACAGGCTTGTTTGGGCATGCAAGAGCAGCTCCTAATGCACCAGGAAGACCATAACCCATCTCACCAAGACCTTGAGATGTAAACATTACTTGATCTTGTTTTATTTTTATATTCTGATGTCCACTGAGTAAAGCCGTTCCCATATCAGTTACTATTATGTGATCATCTTTTAAATAATCAGACATCTTAGTTATAAATCTATATGAGTTCAGATATCCATTATCTTTGTGATAGTTTTCTACCAGAGGATATTTATTTTTTATAACTTGACAATATGATACCCATTCTTGTTTATATCCCCACATCATATAAGATTTTTCTATAATGCCTGATATTACATTAAAGCAATCTTCTTTTATATGTTTATATACTTGATATTTAGCCCCTTCTAGTTCATCTATGTCGACTATTATTATCTTCGCGCCTCTTGCAAACTGACTAAAATCATATCCAACTTGTGGTAGAGATAATCTACTTCCTAATACAATAACTAGATCTGCATTTTGTACAATAAAGTTTGCGGCTCTTTGTCCATATAAACCAAATCTTCCAAAAAAGTTTTCATTATTATCATCTAGCAGATCTATACCTGACCATGATAACAGGGTTGGAATTCTCGATATATCTATAAATTTTTGGAAAATTTTTTTAGATTTTGATAATCTAATTCCATTCCCTCCTATTACTACCGGTCTTTTTGATAAATTAATTTCATCTATAATATCTTCAGCATTAAAGTATTTTTTCTTTGGCACATTAAATTTCCAATTTCTTTCTTGAACTATTTTTGCCTGTAAATTCATTGGAATATCTAACCATACTGGACCAGGTCTACCCTCGATTGTTACTTTATCAAGTATTTCTAGTGTAGTTTGTATATCAGAATTATCATCAAAAGGTATAGCCAATTTAGTAACATCTTTAACCATCTTAGTTATATTTAATCCTTGAGTACCATACATTCGTAGGTTTTCTTGTGTACTAACATAGTTATAATTTTCTTGTCCAGATATAATAATTCCAGGAATAGAATCAGCCCAATTACTTACAACGCCTGTAACAGCATTTGTTGCACCACCACCAGCAGTTACTATTGCAGCAGATAATTTTCCAGATGCTCTATAGTAAGCTCCCATTGCAAGCACTGCTGCTTGTTCATGATGTGTATTAATAATTTTAGTATATCCTAATTTATTAACTGAATCAAATATATGTGAATTGGCAGATCCTATGATACCAAATACAATATCAATTTCTTTTTCTTTTAAAAACTCAGCAATAAGATCGCTTACTTTTACCATTTTATTTTTTTTTTGAATAATCAGCAAATTCAACTAATATAGTACTTCTACCGTCTTCTCTATTTAGAGCCTTTAAATACGCAGGCACTATTTCTTCTGGTTCATTTAATTCTATAATATCTATAGTTTTACACATAGATCTAAATGCGCTAGAAAAATTTCCTTTATGTTGACATTGAGGATCTATAGGATATTCACTACCTACAGCAACTCTTATAATAACTTTGGGAGTGCATCTACCTTCTGACATAGTAATAAATTTATCTAGATGATTTACTATTTGATCTGTTGCCATTAATAAAAAATTCCATCTAGGAAATATTGATATTGGAATAATGCCTCCTTCTATAGCTATTCCATTAGCTAATCCGCTTTGAAAATATTCTGCTACGGGTAATTCCATTTTTTTATTTTGAGGAATATGTTTTATAGATTCAAATAAACCTGTACCTTCATATTCAACAGCTTGTCCTATAAATAAAGTTTTAGGATTATCAGCCAATAAACTCATTGCTTTTTTTAATTCATCAAAATATTTCATATTATTAAAATTGAACACGTATACCGGCTCCAGCATGCGGATAAAGATTATTCTGATATTGGTAGTAATATAAATTATCTTGTCTTAATATGCCGCCTAAATATTCTTGATTTAAAAAATATGGACTATTCCTATCCCAGACTTTGTTTGTTGGTGTACATACAGATTTTTTATTATCTTCAATTACAAAAGTAATTGGCAATTTATGATTATTACTATATTTGTAAGCTTCATGAAAATTACCTGTTTCTGCTGTCATATCACCTATCCAGCACCACACTTTTCCTGTTTTATTTTGTAGTTTAATAGCCAAAGCAATTCCAGTAGCTATAGAAGGAATTCCACCAACTATTGAAGAACATATAAATTTATAATCAGGTAAATTCATTACCATAGATTTTCCATTTAATATTTGTTCTTTGATTATATTTTCAGGAATTCCTTTTAATAAACCTTGATAATGATTTCTCCATGTACAACATACCCAATCATTTTCTATATCAATTTCTTCAAATATTTTTTTTATTAAATCTTCATTTCCTGAATATAGATGTATAGGAGATTTTATTTTTCCTTGATTAAAAAGATCTCCAATTTCTTTTTCAAATGATATAAGTCGATTTATATTTACCATATAAATTTTGATTTATAGTATCTAACTATTTCATGAATTTCTATATCAAACTTTTTTACTGGTTTCCATCCAAGATTTCTAAGTTTACTATCATCTAATGCATATCTTATATCTTGACCAGGTCTAGAGTAGTCTGTATCAATATAGTCATTCACATCAAATATACTTAATCCTGTATAATTTTGTATAACTTTTTTTATGGTGTCTAAGTTTGTTTGTTCATATCCACCAGCAATATTGAATATCTCATTTTCAACTCCTGATTCTATAATCGTAATAATAGCTTCTGCGGTATCACCAGCATTTAACCAATTACGTATAGGGGATCCTGCATTATGAAGAGGTATTTTTCTATTCAATGTAAGATACTTACAAGCTCTAGGAATTAGTTTTTCTACATACTGACCTACTCCGTAATTATTTGTTGGTCTTACTATAATATATGGAATTTTATATGTTCTACTCCAAGCTAATATTAATTGATCTGCTGCTGCTTTAGTAGCCGAGTAAGGATTAGACGGTTTAAGAAGATCTTTCTCTGTATGTGTGCCGGTTTCTATATCTCCGTATACTTCATCTGTTGAGAAATGTAAAAATACAGGAACTTTAATTGTCTCTTGTCTATAGTTTCTTAATAGTTCAAGTAAATTATGAACACCATTAATATTAGATGATATAAACTTATCTGAATTAGCAATGGAATTTCCTACATGGGTTTCTGCTGCGGTATTAATAATGTAATCACATTCATATAAAAAATGTAAATCATTTATATCAGCATGTACAAAAGAAAATTTAGGATTAGAAATAAATTCAATAAGTAAATCTTCATTTGCTGCATACGTAATTGAATCAACTCCTTTAACATACCAACCTCTATTTAAACAAGCTCTTGTTATATGACTTCCTATAAGACCTAAACAACCCGTTACATAAACTACTTTTTTCATACTACATAAATTTATTTTCTAATAAATACTGATCTACTTTATTTAAAAATTGTTTTGGTTTTCCTTTACCTCTTGTATGTCCTATAAAGTGTGTTATTTTAGAATCAAGTCCCCATCTCCATCCGCCATCTGGTTCGTCATCCGGATCTAATTGTCCATATTTTGGATGCGGCCCAAAATTAGGTACCACAAAATATTTTTCAGGATCTAATATATGAATATCTTTTTTAGATACTGATGTATTCATTAATCCCATGAAAGATTGTTGTTGAGTATCTATAAAAAATCTTCTATTATCCCATATTTCGTTTCCGTTTTCATCATATATTGATTGATATTCAAATATATTTAGCAATAATTCAAATCTATCAGTAGATAAAAAATTATCATATATACTTAAATCCATACCCTGAAATCCTGCATTAAATCCTAAAGCTTTTGGATTTCTAGTAAGATATACATTTTGAAAATCCATTCCATATAGACCTACTAGTTTTTGGAATAACACTTTATCGCAACCAGAATTAGCAGGTTCCGTTATACCAAAAGGAATTTTATCTATTAATAAATCTGTTATATGTTTAAAATCATCATTAATTAAAACATCATCATCATATATTAAATAATAATGTTCTAACTTAACCCTTCTTAAATAGTGAGCCATTAATATAAAGTATATAGGTTTCCACAATTTAAATTTATCTTTATAGTCTAAACCATAATACTCTTCCACATAATTATCAAAAAAAGTTTTATTATAAGAATGCAAATTTTTAATTTCAGTATCTATCAAATTACTCCAAATATCTTCATCTTTAAGACTCAATTCATTTTCACTATCCCAAAGAATATGAAAATCTATTTGTACATCTGGATAAAGAGTTTTTATTTTAGATTGTACTTGATGTAGGGCAAAAAAAGATTGTTTATTTTTTGCTCTCATTAAATTAGATATAACTATCTTATTCATTAATTTTATATTTTATTTTTAAAGATTCTATTTCATATTCACCAGGCTCTTCTATAGATTGCAATATATATGGTAATGTTTGTAGATATTCAAAATCTTGTTTATTAAGTTTATCTGCGTCAAAAAATATTTTAATATCGCTACCTGGTTCACTTATTAAATTTAAATATTCTTGCAATTCTGGAGTACAATTACTTGGAAAAATTTCAACAGGTATTTTTTTATATGGTATTCCATTTGATAAAGTATAATGCTTAATATATTCAAACGGTACTTTCCATTTTTTTATAAATAAATTTCTAGTTGTTATAGAAGCATCTTCGCCTTCTTGAGTTCCTCTAGAAGTTAAACTACCCATATGATAAACTAAACTTCCAAATACATGAATAAAATTATATCCTGCTTGATGAAGTCTTATCATTAAATCAGAATCCTCATAAAAATAAGGTTGAAAATACTCATCAAAACCTCCAACACTTTCCATAGAACTTTTATATCCGGCCATAAAAAATCCACCAAACGGAGATTCAGTAGTTAACTGCGGTAATTTTTTTATGTGATCTTCACAAAACTCATTAAATTTATTTAGATCAAATATTTTTGGATCTCTACCAAAATCTCTTATTGGTTTTTGAAGTGTATTAGGATCATTATATATTGGAGGTTCTACAGTACTAAAATTACAAAATGTTTTTTTACTTATGTGAGGTATTATATTTTCTATAAATTTTTTTGCTAAAAAAGTATCATCATGAAATAATACAAAACATTTTTTAGTAGATTTTTTAAGAGCTAAATTATATCCTCCACTAACGTATACTCTTTTCTCTGTATATACTTCAATAAGATTTTTATCTTCTTTATTAAGTTGTATATCATTTCTATTATCATATACAATAACAATCTCATTGTCTGGATATGCAACTCTTATGGATTCATATGCTAGATGGAGTCTGTCTACATCTTTTGCTAATGTAACTATTAAAAAGCTAAAATCATTTAAAGTAATCATAACATGTTTCTATAAACTTAGGTAATTGTTTTTCTGTATTTTGTTCTATGATATTTAAATGATCAAAGAATTCGTTCCTAATACTTTTAGCTCTAGGTAGATCATCTATGCCATAAGCTAAATACTTATTAAGCTCATATCCGTTTTGAAATTCTTCTATACTCTTTTTAGATGGAATTATAATAGTATCTGTATTACACATTAAACTTTGTATGCTAATATAAGTATAATTATCATAACAATAAAAAGTATCTTTTGAGTTGAATAAATTAGATAAACCAATTAAATCCCCGGCTACATTATATGGTATAAAAGTACTGTCTACTGGATGTATATAATCTTCTGGCTTTATTATATCTTGAGCTTTACGTAAAGACCAACAAGATCCTGATCTATCTAATTTTTTATCATAGAATATATCTCTATGTTGCTCTCCTACATATAACATATTATCTTTATCCTTATTATATTTTTCTGTTATATAAAATGGTAGATACCAAAACCATAGATCTTTATCTGACCAGGTGTTTACGTGGACTTCACTAGGAGGTCCTATTATCCACCTAACAACATTTGGCGCATTTAAATAATTTCCATACCAACTCTCAGGATATATAACAACTACATTTTCTAAATTGTCTAATATTTCTTGTGTAACCATTTTAACATTATAATTTTCATAAATGCCAAAAGGTTCATTAAAGTTTAATGGTATTAAATAAGCATCATATCCTTTTTCATTTAAGAGATGGCACAGTTTATGCAGTACTTTTAAACCCCCAATTCCCATATTAAATCCATGCGTACTAATTAAAAATTTTTTCATTTTTATAAATTATGATGATCATTATCTAAATACCAGTGTATATTTTTAGAATATTTCTCTTCTCCAACAGTATGAATTATATCTATAACATTTGGAAGTTCTATTATTCTTAATTTATCTATTGCGTGTGCCATAACTGCTGGGGAAGATAAATTGGATATTATTAAAGAACATGAATTAATTGCAGTAAACCATTGATCTAGTGTATTAACTTTTAAAAACGGTATATTTTCTTTATATGGAAATACTTCATAGTCTTTATCACTTGAAGATATAAATAAAATATTGTCTTTATATCTTTCTAATATTTCTAAATATGGAAAATTATTATTCATTCTAATAGGATTATTTCTCCTATGAATTAATACTTTTCCTATAAATTTTTCATCTATAGTACTATATTTTATCCAAGAGTAATCTTTATCAATAGAAAAATTAAATGTTTTACTATATAATTCTGACCAGCAAGTTTTATATAACCACTCCGATCTTATGTATGATCCTAAATCAATATATCCATTAGATAATAAATTGTAATCATATATTTTTATAGGACTATTTTTTTCTGATGTTTGTTCTTGATCTAATTCGTAATTTTCTAATATATTAAATGAATTTACATAATCTTGATTTAACATTATAGGTTTAAGTTCTAAGTAGGTATTATTTATACCAAATTCCCAACCTATATCATACATATAGATATTAGCTTTTATATTCTGTTCTTTACAGATATGCTTAACAGCAAACATTGCATGTAAAAAATCACCCAACTTACCTCCCATTAAAAAATTATTTACCATACATCTTACTTGATCCTTGTTTATATAGCTTTTGTAATTTTCCTGTACTAATCATTTCATTTATAGTTTCATCTATTTCTTGTATTAAATCTTTCCTATATGAGTTTGTTATGTTAGTAAGACTAGTAGCGTCTGCTATTTGTTTATCTGTGGCATTTTTATCTCTCTTAATATCTTCTGCCATCCAAATACGAATATTAGCAATTGTCAATTTATCAATTAAGTTACCTATAGTTTCCATATTATATATTTCTTATAACAATATCATTATGTGTACATCTAGCATATTTAGTATATCCTATTGATTTATAATAATCATCATAACCACTAGTTTCTACATATATATTTTCAATTATTAATACTTTTGGTTTATAATAATTTAAATCTAATCCTTTTAATATTCCAATTTCATTTCCTTCAGTGTCTATATCTAATACGTCTATCTCAGTAATTTCTGGATGATGTTTTTTTAGTATAGAGGTTAATGATTTAGCTGGAACCATATAGTGAACAGGATCTCCTAAATGTGGCTCGCATCCTTTAAGTGAGTCAGATACCGAAGCTATTGTGGATCCAGCTAATCCACGATGTCCTGAATTAGGAAATTCTCTGAATAAAACTTCTAATCGTGAATCATCTTCTGTTACTGCATATTGTAAAATAGGAAGTCCTTCACTTTCAAACATTTTTACGTGGCTAGGCATGGGATCTATACAAATTACTTTGGCTCCCATTTCTCTAAAAATTTTCATATTTGAATAATCAAAAGGAGGTCCAGCACCAACATCAACAACTACTAATTCATGTGAAGAAATATTTTCATCTATTTTTTTTAAAAAATTTTCATATAATGCATCAAATGCTAAATTAGGAGTATCTGCTTCTGAATTTGAATGTATCATTTTTTTAATTTTTTTATAACACTAGGGCCTAAAATTTCACTGAATGTATTTTGTTCAATGAATTCTTTAGAAAAATATTTTGGATTAATATACCAATCCTCAAAATATAAACCTAATCCACCCTCTTCAGGAATGTTTACATTATTACATAATCTAATGTATCCTTGTTTAGTTAATATTTCATGAGCATCATCTTTTTGTTTAGGTCCATGAACATAAAAATCGTGTTCAAAAGTTAATACTTTAAATTCATATTCATCAAAAGGAAAATTTTCTAATCCTACTATTGTCATAGGTTCTATATCTAAAGAAACATAATCTATAACTTTAGGTGCATTTACAGATTTTAATATTTCTGATATTGTTGTTTGAGGAACATATACACAAAGTACCTCTGCTCTTATAGCGGCTTCTCTACGCCTTTCAGCAGACTGGGGATTTCCTTCTATGCACACTCCGTTCCAACCATTTTCTTCTAATAGTAAAGTATTACTATTTACTAATGAAGGATCCCATCCTGCTCCTAAATCTAAAAAATATCCATTCTTGCCAATTAATTTTAGAGCAAATTGATCTTGACATACTTGAGAATAAGATTTTAATTCCATATTTTCATATATTATTTTCATAAGATTTTCAAAACAAGAAATCATGTTTTCTCTAGACCATTCTTTTCTTAAAACCTCTGGATAATTGTTTTTTAGATTATACTCTAATATTTCTGGTATTGTGTGCAAAGAGATATCTATATCCTCTTTATATACATGATTAAAACTTCCTACGCTAGTAACTCCAATTGGTGTATTTGCAGATATGGCATAGTCTGGAACTCCTGATATATCTCTAGTTCCTTTATATCCTAGTATAATGATATCATTTTTATAAACAAAATCTAATATTTGTTCATTAGTAAGAAATTCACTGCTAATATTTAATTTGATACCAGGTTTTCTTTCTATAGCTTGTATTTTATCTATTATTCTATGTTGATGTATACCTTCTGCATCGCCATAATGCGCATTAGTTATATGTAAATTAATTTGAGCTTCATCATATTGATGATTAACCATCGCCACTATATCATCAAAACCTTTATGATCTCCTGCAAATCCAAAAGATCCTATATTAATAATATTATTTTTAGGTTTAGGTTTTGAAATATCATAATTATATAAAGGTCTAATAAATCCACTATTAACAGTATTTTGATCTATATAATAATCAAAAACAGTCGTACTAAAATCAGGAGTGTGCATTACTGTTACTGTATTTATATTATATTTGGCTTTTAATTCTAATGCTACGGTATAATTATACCATCCAAAAGGTCCTGCAGATCCACCTTCTATCCAATTAAAAAATATAATGTCAATACCATTAAAATCTAATTTATTAAATTCTTCAATATTCTCTATTTCAAAATATTGGATATCTAAATTAGAATTTTTTACAGAATCCCAAATTCTAAGACCATACTGATAAACTCCGCAGTTTTTTTTCTTACTATTAATAAAATATACCTTCATTATTTTTATTTTCCTATTATTTCAAATTTAGGACATGGTACAATAAACTTACCTCCGTTACTTAAATACGCGTCTTCTCTTTGAATAAATTCAGCAATGAAATGCCAAGGTAATACCAACATATAATCAGGATTTAACTTTCTCATTTCTTCTTCCGAAATAATAGGAATATTAGTTCCAATTGTTTTTAATCCAAATTTATAAGGAGATCGTTCAGCAATCGCATCAATTAAAGTATGATCTAAACCAAACCATTGTAATAGAGTATTTCCTTTAGTTGATGCACCATAACCACAAATTACTTTACCTTTGGCTTTTTCTTCCTTAATAAAAGCAACTGTTTTATCTCTCAAAGCTTCTATATCAGATTGGAATTTTTCCCAAACTTTAATATCATTCATATTGAAATGAGTATTCTCATAATCAAGTAATGATTGAACTCTAAAATTACAAACGTCTCTTAATGGACTAGTACCAAATGAAGTTACGTCAGCATTATTTTTTTGAACATAAACTCTAAAACTACCACCATTTACATCATTCAAACTACAATCAACAATTTTTAAACCATTTTGTTCAAATAATTTCTTAAATGATCCCATTGAATGGTAGTAAGCATGTTCATGACATATATTATCAAATGCTAATTGTTTAATCATTAATGGACTATACGATAATTGTAATACCCAAATACCATTATCATCTAATACTTTATTAACATCTTGAATAAATGGATGAGGATCTAATAAATCATAAAACATAGCAATTGTAGTAATAACTTTAGCTTTCTTATTGCCATATCCGGTTCTTTGATATGCATCGTAACTAAAATAGTCTTGTACAATAGCATTTGATACTTTAGATGATTCTGAAACAAATGTATCGTCGGCTGGATCTATACCTAATTTTATAAACTCATTAGGTACTTGTTTAAGTAAAGTTCCATCATTGCATGCAATATCTAACCAAACATCACCTTCTTTATATTTAATTCTTGATTTAATTTCTTCAACAATGTTTCCAAGTTCTTTAGTCATTGTAGCATTAATTCCGGAACGATACCAATATTGTCCCCACATTGTTTCTGATGGAGGTATTTCTGTAAGATGCGGCGCACCTATTTCTTCATTTAATACTAAATCTAAACTATATTTTTTTCTTCCTTCATAATCAGATTCTGATTTAATAAAATCTGATACATAGTGATCTCCTAATGTTACAACTTTCATTTTAATTTATTTATTTTGACTTAATAATTTAATATCGTTTTTTACCATAATATTTACTAGATCTTTAAAAGGTGTTTTTGGTTTCCAACCTAAAATATTTCTAGCTTTACTTGCGTCTCCTAAAAGATAACTCACTTCTACAGGTCTAAGAAATTTAGGATCTGTTTTAATATATTTAGACCAGTCTTGTATACCTACATAATTAAATGCATTATCTAAAAAATCTCTAATTGAATGTGTTTCTCCTGTTGCTAAAACATAATCATCTGATTTTTCTTGTTGCATCATCATCCACATTCCTTCTACATAATCAGGCGCGTATCCCCAATCTCTAGATGCATCTAAATTACCTAATGAAATATGATCTGCCAATCCTAAATGGATTTTAGCTACTCCATCAGAAATTTTACGAGTAACAAATTCGTGTCCTCTTCTTTCTGACTCGTGATTAAATAGAATTCCACTTACAGCAAACATACCATGAGATTCTCTATAGTTTTTAGTAATCCAATGAGCATATAGTTTAGATACTCCGTATGGAGAACAAGGATAGAATGTAGTTTCTTCATTTGCTACTCCACCTTTTTTACCAAGCATTTCAGAAGATGATGCTTGATAAAATTTAATATCTTTATTACCATGTTCTCTAATTGCTTCTAGCACTCTTAAAGCTCCTAAACCAGTGATATCAGACGTTTGCTCTGGCATTGACCAACTCTCACCAACAAATGATTGTGCTCCTAAGTTATAAACCTCATGTGGTTCGCATTCTTTTATTGCTCTTAATAAAGAATTTTGATCTGACAGATCTCCTTTTAAGAGTGTAATTTTACCTGCTAAATGTGCAATGTTTGGCGAATAGTATGTTGCCTTTCTTCTTTCAAGACCAAATACTTCGTAGTCGCCTCTTGCTAATAGAAAGTCTGCTAAATGCGAACCATCCATTCCATTGATTCCTGTTATTAATGCTCTTTTTTTACTCATAGCGTATTTATATAATTGTCTAAAATTGATTCTATATAATCTGTTTTTTCTTTATTAATTACTGGTGATGTTCCTAGAAAAAATGTATCTGTAGTTACTTTTCTTGCAATTGGAAATTTAGTAACAACGTCTGCAGGATCCATTAAACCTTCATATGCGGGTTGTAACATAATATTACCTGCAAAATATGGTCTAGTTTGTATTTTATTTGCTTCAAAAAATTGGCATATATCTGAGCGTTTAAATGGTGCGCCGTCTTTGAGAGTTATTGGAAATGCGAACCAATCAACGTCAGCTCCTGTTTGTGCTTCATGTAAATGAAAGTATTGTTCGTACTTTTTAAATGCACTAAATAGATTTTTATAATTTTCTTTACGAAGTCTACCAATCTCATCAAGTTTTTCCATTTGTACTAATCCAATTGCTGCCTGAAGCTCAATGGGTTTCAAATTATAGCCAATCTCTTCATAGACATATTTATGGTCGAACAAATCATTAGGTAGTGATGGTAGCCATGTATTGAATCTACAACCGCACGATCCTTTTTCTAATAGATTTTGTTTACCAATGCAATAACAACCACGACCCCACTCCCTAAAACTTCTAATAATCCTTTCTGTATTTTCATCTTTACATGCCACAAATCCTCCTTCTGCCATAGTCATATGATGTGCTGGATAAAATGAGCAACTTGCTAATTCTCCGTAAGATCCTAAAGGTTTCCCTTCATATGTAGATCCTAAGGCATCGCAACAATCTTCTAATAATATTAATTTATACTTTTCAACTATCTCCATTAATCTATTCATATTAGGAGGATTTCCAAGTACATGAGCAAAGGTAATAATCTTAGCATCAGGATTATCAATACAAACTTTTTCTACTTGATCTAAATCTAGATTAAGAGTTTTAAGTTCTATATCTACAAATATAGGTGTAAATCCTACTTGTAATATAGGATTAATTGTTGTTGGGAATCCAGCAATAGGAGTAATTACTTTTGTTCCTTTAGGAAGATTATACCCTCTTTTAGATGTTAATGCTAACATCATAAGTAATTTAGCACTAGATCCAGAATTTGCTAATAGACCAAAAGTTTTACCAAACTTTTTAGGAAATTTAGTTTCAAATTTATTTGCTTCCGCTCCTAATACTAACCACTCAGTTAATAAACTTCTAATAGCCGCTACGTACTCATCAGAAGAAAAATAAGGTCCTGCATATTGTACCCAATCTTTACCAGCTTCCCAGGATTTTCTAGAATGTTTTTGCTTTATAAACCTATCTACTAATTCTAAAATTTGTTTTTCAGTAACTAAACTATTTTCATAACCTTCTAAATCTTGATATGCTTCTTTCATAACTAAATTAAATTATAAAATGTATTTTGTTTTTCTTGTCTTTGAATTGTTTTTGGATGAATTAAACAATATTCATCTTCTAATGGAAAAAAAGAATATGAATTATGTCCAGTTAATACTTCATGAACTTTATTAATCCAGTTTATTTTAGGAGAATTCTGTAATATTCTTGTTTGAAAATCTGGGAAATTTACCCAGCCTTTTTCATTTAGACTCCATCTCCAAGTGTCCATATGTTGTTGAGTTAATCCTTCAACAGTATTTATCCTGGCTAGTAAAAATACATCAATTGTTGGATTCTGTTGCAGTATTAAATGCAAGTCATGTATTAATTGATAACTTAAGTACTCATCTGCGTCTATTTGAAATATCCAATCTCCTGAGCAATTCTTTTTTAGATTGTTTTTAAATGTTGCAAAATCTGCTTTTAGTGGAAACTCTATTAATTTAATACTCTGTATAAATTTATCTATTACACTATAGACTTCTTTTGTTGTGTTTCCTAAATCTGTTTGAACTACTATTTCATCTTCTGGTCTTTTATTTTTTATTAAAAGATTTAATAGTCTATCTAATTCTGCATGTTCATTACAAACTGGTATCGCATAACTTATTGTCATAACTTTATTTTATATATCAAAAAATCCTACATAGTCGCAGGCATCATAATAATTGTCTCCAAAATTTTCTAAAGTTTTTGAATCTGATTTATACTCTTTATCTTTAAATCTTCCGCTTTGTTTTTCTTCTTGTGTTAATGGCACACTTTTAATTCCGCTCCATTTCCAATCATCTTTTGATGTTCCATTAATAAATACGGTTCCTCTACCTTCTACATTAATCACTTGGGGATACCATACTCTATTTTTTTCATCTTTATATTTTATATCTTTATAAAGTTCTGGAAGTTCTACTTCATATTCTTCAAAATTAAATTCTCCTTCTACCATTAAATCATTGGTATGAAAACCACAATTTAAACATGTATATGAATTATGAAATTCATTAATCGGAGTTGCGTAGCAAGAAACTTCTGCCTTACATTTATCGCATGTTATTAACTTATCAATCATTTAGTTGTTGTTTTTCTTTTTTATTTTCTACTGTACTATTTACGTAATACCCAAATCCTTCAGGATAATTTGTATAGTGCCAACAACCCATTTTATCATTCCATACAGTGGTAGTATATCTACTTGGGTCGTTAGTAGTACATCCTATTGTTCCTGAACCTGACATTGTTCCTGTTAATGGTGTTTCATTATTATACCAATCATTCCAGTCTTCTGTTTCCCAAATATCAGGATTATCATCATAGTCTTTTACTTCATTCAATACGTCTTTTATTCTATCCCATTGTTTTGGGGTCGGGTGGAAATCATGGCATGCTTCTGAAAATCCTTTTAGCCATATTATAAATTCTGAACTTGTCATGCCTTATTTAATTTAGGTAATTCTATTTTTTTCAATTGAGGAAGTTTTAAAGGCATATTTTTAGGTATCTTATCTAAATAGGTAAGTAATACTTTTTTCATTTCTTCAAAACTAAATTTAGTCTTAGATATTTGAGCTTGCCTTTTTGCACCATCTTCAAATTTTTGATATTTTTCAAATACCTCTTTTAAATAATGGCTTACTTCAGAAATATTTGGACTAAACCATTGAGAATCTCCTAAAATCATATTAGGTACTTGTGCAGAAGGATGCACTGGCTTTAATTCTCCAGAAACTAATAATGAAAATTCTGGATTTAAAAAATCAATATGTCCAGACCAACCTGACGCTATGATAGGTTTCTTTGAAGTTGTAAATTCTAATAGTGGCCTACCAAAACCTTCTCCTTTTGTTATATTAATCATGGCTTTTACTTTATCATGATTGTATAGATCGTTTATATCTTTGTCATCTAATTCACCATGTAGCAAATATACATTTGGAAGGTGTTTTCCATCTACAGTAGATCTTACAATATTAATTCTATTTAATATTTCTTCTCTATCCATAATACTAGACCCAAAAGAAGAAGTTTTTAATATTAGTCCTGGTTTATTTTTCTTGTCTTTAAAAGTTTCAAAAAAAGTTTTAATCATCAGACCTACATTTTTTCTATCTTCTCCAATTTCACCTTGCATCCAGTGTCCTACAAATAGAAAACAAAAATCTTCTTTTATTTCATCTAATTCTAAAACTAAATCCGTCTCCTCTAACTCTTCATCAGGAATATAAAAGTATTTATTTAGATCCAATCCCTCAAATAAAACCTCTACAGGTTTTTCTAATTTAATTCTTTCTATAACATTATTTTTATCGTCTCTTTTTTCAAATGTTGATTGTTGAAATACTTTTTTAGCATGTTCAGATGATACTAATGTAATATCCATTCTATTAACACCTTGGATCCAACTAGCGTCACAAAGAGTTGTTTCTATACCTGCTGTAACTCCAATATTACATTTAGTAGCTATTGGTTGAAATTCATTAGGAACAGTAATTTGTATCCATATTTCAGGTTGCCTGTTAAGTTGCCCATCTTTACTAATTAAAGGGGAAACCCAATCCCACTCTTCTATGTTATCTTTTATATATCCCCATGGAGTTTGTCCCCATCTTTGACTAACGATACAGAACTCATATTCATCTTTTTTAAGTTCATATATTGCTTTTACAAAATCTCTACTTCTAGCGCCATAACCTGAATAGGTATCTATTGGGCATGATATTACGCAAAACTGTTTCATATTAATAAACTAAAGGGTGTACAATTTTTTTCTTTGCTAATTTTTCTGCTTTGATTAATTCGAATTTTTTTCTAGGTTTAAATGTTGTTATACTTTCATTAATAGTCCATATAACATTATCACACATATGTTTAGCACTCATCATAGATTCATTTGATAAAACCCAATCTCTAGCTAATAAACCTTTTTTAGATCTTTCTTCTAAAGGCATGTTATAAACCTCTTCTATAGCTTTTGCAACATCTCTAAAATCACAACGATCATCAAAAATATATGGAGTTGGAATAGATCCTACAATACTCATATTAGTTGGAAATACTGGTATTGCCCAATCACCATGTTTTTTATATTTACCAAAATGATTAGAACAGAATTTATCATCAAAGTCAATCCAATTTCCATTTTCATCTTCAAATCTCATCTGATCTTGCATTCCACCTGTAACATTTGCGATGATCATTCTTCCAGCCATCATAGATTCTGTTAATGATAATCCCCAACCTTCATTAGAGCTAACCAGGCATGTAACATCAGACATATTATATAATAGATTAACTTCCTCTGCATTTAATCTAGCATCTGAAAAATATACCTTTTGATATTCAGGATCGCATAGCAGATCAACTACTGAATTTAGGTCTGTCCCGTTTTCGTCTACTCTTTGTGTATGTAATAATAAGGCACATGTACTAGCTTTTTCTTTTCCTATACTATCACAAAAAACTGCCCAAGCGGCTATTAAATCTGATGTACACTTTCTTCTGATATTTCTAGCATTATAGAAAGCTACAAATCCAGGTTTAAAATTTCCAAATATTTGTTCTTTCTTTTTTTCTAAAGCTTCTTGATAAGGCTTATTAAATTCTGTAATAGGAAAAAAGATATTTTCATTAATTCCATGAGGAATATACTTTAATATTTTACCTTTAGCCTTATCTCCTAAAACCATTTTATTAATATTTAGGGTTTGTTTAGATATTGCCATTAAAGTATCACATGATTCATAATAAGGTTTATTATATAATGGAGCAGGTAGATCATCCCAGATATTTAAATAAATCATTGGGATTTTTTTTCTAATTTCATTCTCCATTTGAAATAACCAAATCCAATATCTAGGATCAGTAAAAAACATTATAGCATCTGGATTTTCTAAACTGATTAGTTGCCTAATTAATTCTTGAGATCCATAACCATTAGTAGGATATATAAAAACACTAGTGTCATTTAGACCCATAATTTTATTAGTATCCTGAGAAATATCTAGACGCTTTCCTTGATCTGGATGATTTATTGCGCCTCCTAAATTTACCCAATTAAATACGTGAGACGTTCCTATTACTATCTCTCTAGCCATGGTAGAAATACCACTTGTCATTCTAATATCATCGCACAAAAGAAGTATCTTTTTTCTTTGTGCTTGAGGAATATAACCATTTATCATATAACTTATTTTATTGCGTCAATTAAACTTGATCCTGTATAGTAGGTATTATATTGTTCGTGAATAATTTGTCTATATTTTGAATCTGTTAGATACATAAAGATAGATCTTTCAACAATATCTTGAAGATTCATTTTACTTTTAATGGATGTTATTTTGAAATCATCATATAGAGTTTCCGGTATTTTTACCGACGTAATAACTCTCTTTGTTTTTGCAATCATATTGTTTTATAATAAATATATGGAAATACAAAATAAATACGTAAATAAGTAAAATATATTTATATACTTTTATTACATAAGTCAGGTTTGTCATTATATGGACAAAATTTACAACTATTTATATTTTTGGTATAGACTCTATCTGTGTTATATTTTGATTCTGGAGTAAAACATTCTCTTATAAACTTAGATAAACTATCTACAGCATCTTGTACTTTCTTTTTACCATTTGCGGGAATAAATTCTTGCACTCTATATGTAGGATAATCTGGATTATTGAAAACTTTTCTTTTAATAATAAAGAATTTAACATCGACTTTATCTTCAGGTATATTCATAACTTTAGAATAAAATCTTTTATAGAGTAGAATCTGATTTATTTTAGTTTGATCTTTCTTTTCATAATCAGACCAGCCTTTAGTAGAAGTTTTTATATCATAAATAGTATATGTATCTGTAATCTTTTCATAGATAATAAAGTCAATAGATCCATTAATAAAAACATTTGGTATATCTTCTAAAACAGGTTGTAAAATAGGAATTTCTATTCCTAATAACTCAGTATTCTTTTTAGAAAAGTACTTGCCTCTATTTTTTTTAAACCAACTAAGAGAGGCTTGGCCGTCTGCTAAAAATTCTTTTAATTCTTCTTTAGAACTAAAATGCTCTCCTTTATTATCTGCAAGACTTTCCTTATAATTAAATACTAATCTATCTTCTAATAGTTTATCTAGATCTAATTCGTCAGCAGCTTTACCAGATTTTTCATACATAGTCTTTAGATACTCTTGAATTACTTCGTGTATTGAAGTACCATAGATCAAATATATAGAAGGTTTAAAACTTGACTCCTTCTT
>Ga0114974_10000584_pt1 | contig 29906 bp, 28 predicted proteins | sample S_130206_EF_Meta_FD_87318 | JGI IMG/M metagenome (GOLD analysis project Ga0114974, IMG submission 87318) | Freshwater microbial communities from Lake Simoncouche, Canada to study carbon cycling - S_130206_EF_MetaG | ecosystem: Environmental > Aquatic > Freshwater > Lake | place: Lake... | reverse complement strand
GCCCGTTTAGAGAGGGACTCGGGTCGGCGCAACCCTCAAGCGGCCTGCTTGCACAGGTAAGCGGGGCCGCCTAGGTCCTGTTGACGAAGTGCCTGACCCACAGTCGGGCCGAGGCGACAAGTATGAAGCCGGTATAGCTGTCTGCAGTCTTGTCGTATCGGGTGGCCAGTCTGCGGCTGTGCTTGAGCTTTGAGAAGTATCGCTCGACGAGATTCCTGAGGGCGTAGAGGTGGCCGTCGATGACGGGCTGAACCTTGCGGTTGCGCTTGGGCGGGATGACGGCGGCGATGCCGCGCTGCTCCAGGTCAGCGAGGATGGCGTCGGCGTCGTAGCCCTTGTCGCCCATGAGCACCTTGGGCTCAGGTCCAGGCTCGGCCATGACCGGCGCGTATCCCTTGACGTCGGAGACCTCGCCGCCGGTCAGGACCACCGCGACCGGCAGGCCCAGGCCGTTGGTCCTCAGATGGATCTTGGTCGAGAAGCCACCGCGCGAGCGGCCAAGACCTTCGCCCTGAGGGCCTGACGCTTTTTTTTGGCGCCGGCGGAATATTGATGGGCGCGCACGATGGTCGAGTCGATCATCTGGACGCTGTCCTGGCCTTCACCGCTTTCATTGAGGGCCGCCAGAAGCACATCCCACACGCCAGAGAGCGTCCAGCGCCGGAACTGCCGGTAGACTGAGCTCCACTTGCCAAAATGGTCATGCAGGTCGCGCCAGGCCTAACCCGTCCGCGCGATCCAGAACACGCCGTACAGCACCAGGCGGTGATCCCGGGGCCGTCGACCCCGCCTGGGACCCGCCTCGATCACGAACGGCGCGAAGAACGCCCACTCTTCATCCGACATCAAGCCACGAACCAAGGCCGCTCTCCTCAAAGAGCAGCCTTGAATCAGCGATCAGGTGATTTGGGAATCCAATTCGTCAACAGGACCTAGGTTTCGTGCCGTTTATGAGGCGGCACGTTTAGGGCTTATGGCTGGACATTACCTGGAATTCGAACGGCCGATCGCTGAGCTGGAAGGCAAGGTCGAGGAGCTGTCCAAACTGTCGGAAACCGCAGCTGGCGGCTTCGAGACCGAGATCGACGCCCTGCACGGCCGTATCGAGGCGACGCGGCGCAAGACCTATTCCAGCTTGGATGCGTGGCAGAAGACGCAGGTGGCGCGCCATCCCGAGCGGCCGCACCTCAACCAATATCTGAGCGGACTGATTGAGGAGTTCGTCGAGCTGCGCGGGGATCGAAAGGTCCCCGACGATCAGGCCATCGTCGGGGACCTTGGCCGGTTCCGCGGCATTCCCGTCATGGTGATGGGCCACGAGAAGGGCCATGACGCCACCACGCGCCTGAAGCACAATTTCGGCATGGCGCGGCCTGAAGGCTATCGCAAGGCGGTACGGCTTATGGACATGGCGGAGAAGTTCAACCTGCCGGTGATCACCTTCGTCGATACCGCTGGGGCCTATCCCGGCATTGGGACCGAGGAACGCGGCCAGGCTGAAGCCATCGCTCGGGCTACAGAACGGGGCATCACGCTGGGCACGCCGATGGTGGCCACCATCACCGGCGAGGGCGGGTCTGGCGGGGCCATCGCCATCGCTGCGGCCAATAGGGTGCTGATCCTGGAGCACTCGATCTATTCGGTGATTTCGCCCGAAGCGGCCTCCTCGATCCTGTGGCGCGATGGCGAGCACGCCAAGGCCGCCGCCAATGGCATGGGCATCACCGCTCAGGATTTGATCGGGCCGAAGATCGTCGACCGTATCGTGACCGAGCCGGCCGGCGGGGCCCACTCCGACCCAGCGGCCACCATCGCCACCGTCGGCGATGCCATCGAAGAAGAGCTGCGCGCTCTTATGCCGCTGTCGCCAGACGCCCTGTGCCAACAGCGCGCCGACCGCTTTTACGCCATCGGCCGCAGCCTGCAGTAACGGCTATTGGGCGGATGACCGCGAAGGTCTCGCTCCCGCTTTACGCGTGGGAAAATCATCTAACCGAAAGACGAGATTGGGTTAGACCAGCGCGCCGTGACAGTGCTTGTACTTCTTGCCCGACCCGCAGGGGCAGGGCGCATTGCGGGCGGTGCTTTCCCAGTTTTCTGGCAGGGCCTCGCGCTGTACGGGGGAGAGTCCGTCTGGCAAGGCACCGCCGGCGGCGTTTTCGCCGGTCAGGGGGTCGATATGCACCTCGACCATCTGGCTGCGCAGCGGGGCCTCGGGCTCGGGTTGCATCTCGATCTGCACCGTCATCAGCCAGCGCGTCACATTGGTGCGCAGGTTGCTGAGCAGGGTCTCGAACAGGGTGAAGGCTTCGGTCTTGTATTCGTTAAGCGGATCGCGCTGGCCATAGCCGCGCAGGCCGATGACGTTGCGCAGGTGATCCAGGTGCATCAGGTGCTCGCGCCACTGTAGGTCGACCATCTGCAGCAGGAAGTTCTTCTCGATGCGGCGCATCTGCTCCGATGACGTCAGGGCCTCACGCTCGGCGGCGCGGGCGTTGGCGGCGTTCAGGATGCGCTCCTGAATTTCCTCATTGGCGATGCCGTCCTCGGCTGCCCAAGCCTTGAGGGGCAGTTCCAGGCCCATGATACCCTGGACGCGCTCGTCCAGACCGTCGATGTCCCACTGCTCGGCATAGGCCTTGGGCGGCAAGTGTCGTGTGACCAGGTCTTCGACGACCTCGATGCGCATCTCGTCGACAATGGCCGACATGTCGTCGGATTCCATGAATTCCTGGCGCTGCTCAAACACGGCTTTGCGCTGGTCGTTCACGACGTCGTCGTATTTCAGCAGATTCTTGCGGATCTCGTAGTTGCGCTGCTCGACGCGCTTTTGGGCGGTGGCGATAGCGCCGTTCAGCCACTTATGGGTGATGGCCTCGCCTTCCTGTACCCCGAACGTCCGCATGATGGCGTCCAGACGCTCGCCGGCGAAGATGCGCAGCAGGTCGTCCTCGCAGGACAGGAAGAACTTCGAGGTGCCGGGGTCGCCCTGACGGCCGGTGCGGCCGCGCAGCTGATTGTCGATACGGCGGCTCTCGTGGCGTTCGGTGCCGAGCACGAACAGGCCGCCGGCGGCCAGGGCCGCTTCCTTCAGGGTCTGAATTTCGGCCTCGATCTGGGCCTTGTAGGACTTGCCGGCCGCAGGCGTGGGGTCGATTCCCAGGCCCTTCTGGTCGTCACGCCACTGCAGCACCTTCATATCGACGTTGCCACCGAGCTGGATGTCGGTGCCCCGGCCGGCCATATTGGTTGCGATGGTCACCGCGCCTGGCACACCGGCGTCTGCCACGATCATGGCTTCCTGTTCGTGATACCGGGCGTTCAGCACCTGGTGCGGAATGCCCTTCTTCATCTTGCCGTCGATCTCGAAACTATGGGCATCAAGCAGTTCCGAGAGCTGTTCGGACTTTTCGATCGATACCGTGCCGACCAGGATCGGCTGGCCACGACGGTAGCAGTCTTCGATCTGGCTGATGATGGCGGCGGTCTTCTCGGCGAAGGTGCGATAGACCTCGTCGTCGTAGTCGATCCGGGTAACGGGCCGGTTGGTCGGGATCTCGGCCACGTCCATCTTGTAGATGTCGCCAAATTCCTGCGCCTCGGTCGCGGCCGTGCCGGTCATGCCCGAAAGCTTGCTGTAGAGACGGAAGTAGTTCTGAATCGTCACCGAGGCCAGGGTCTGGTTCTCAGGCTGGATGTCAACGCCTTCCTTGGCCTCGATGGCCTGGTGCAGGCCTTCTGACAGGCGGCGGCCGCTCATCATCCGGCCGGTAAATTCGTCGATTAGCACGATCTCTCCGGCCTTGACGATATAGTCCTTGTCCCGTGCGTAGAGGATATTGGCGCGCAGGGCCTGGTTGATGTGATGCACGGCGCTGACGTTGGCGGCATCGTAGAGGCTGACCGTGTCGGGTTCGAGATGGTTGCCCTCGATGAGGATTTCCTCGACCTTTTCCTGACCGTACTCAGTCAGCATGACCTGGCGCTGCTTCTCATCGAAGTCGTAGGTTGAGGTGTCCGTGATCATCGCCTTCACCACCTTGTCGATGACACGGTAGAAGTCGGAACGGTCTTCGGTGGGGCCGCTGATGATCAGGGGGGTGCGGGCTTCGTCGATCAGGATGGAGTCGACTTCGTCGACAATAGCGAAGTTATGGCCGCGCTGGACCATTTCGCTGACGTCGTAGACCAGGTTGTCACGCAGGTAGTCGAAGCCGAACTCGTTGTTGGTGCCGTAGGTGATGTCGCTGCGATAGGCGCGCTGGCGGGCCTCTTGGCTCAGGCCATTGACGATGACCCCGACGGTTAGGCCCAGGAACTCATAGATCTGTCCCATCCACTCGGCGTCGCGGCGGGCCAGATAGTCGTTGACTGTGATCAGGTGCACGCCCTTGCCGGACAGGGCGTTGAGATAAACCGCCAGGGTGCCGACCAGGGTCTTGCCTTCCCCGGTGCGCATTTCGGCGATCCCGCCCTTGTGCAGCACCATGCCGCCGACCAGCTGAACGTCGAAGTGGCGCAAGCCAATGGTGCGGCGCGAGGCTTCACGCACCACAGCAAAGGCTTCTGGAAGGATCGTATCGAGGCTTACGCCCGCGGCGACCCGGGTTTTGAAATCCTCGGTCTTGGCCCGCAAGGCGGAGTCATCAAGGGCCGCCACCTGCGGCTCTAGGGCGTTGATCGTCGCCACCTTGGCCGTCATGACTGCGACCTTGCGGTCATTGGAAGAGCCGAAAAGCTTTTTGGCGAAGCCGAGCATGCGGGATGGGTCCGTACAGGTTGAGCGCACCGGCGTCCGCGCTGAACCCCTTGGGCCGCTCGAAAATCGTGTTCTTTAGCGCGCGGGAGACTTAAGCAGCGCGCCCCCTTAAGTCAACGCGCGCGCCCTGCTTGGCAAACGCTTGGTTACGGGCCTTGCCCGGCGGTGCTTGGCGCCGGGCCGGAATTGGGCCAAGGAGCGAGTTCGTTTGCGTGAGGCGATCCCATGGCCTGTTCCAAGCTGAAAATCGGTATCTTCCTGGCCGCCGCAGTGGTGGCCCTGGCCGCTTGCGACCGCAATAAGGGGGCTGAAAAGCCGCCGGAGGTCGGCGATGTCGCCGTGGCGCGGGTCGAGGGCCGCACCGTCTGGGCCAGTGACGTGAAGCGTGAGGCCGCCGCGCAAGGATTGATCGGCGAGGGCGAACCACTCGATCAGCAATCCGACCTGTTCCGCCGGGTGCTGGACGAGGTGGTCGATCAGAAGCTGTTGGCCGCTGAAGCCATGAAGCGCAAGCTGGACAGGGACTCCGTGGCCCTGCGGCGACTGGCCGCTGCCCGCGAACGGGTGTTGAGCGACATACTGGTGGAAAGCGTGGTCGAAAAAGGCGTCAACGACAACGCCATCCGCGGCCTATATCAAGAGCAGCTTAAGCTTTCGAAACAATCCGAAGAAATCCGCGCCCGTCAGATCATGGTGCCGACCCAGGCAGACGGCGAGGCGATCAAGAAGCTGTTGACCAGCGGGGCCTCGTTTGACCCCCTGGCCATGGAGCGGTCCAGCGACGCCGCCACGCGGTTTAACGGCGGTGACCTGGGCTATTTCACCCTGGACGTGATGCCAGACGCCTATGGCGTGGCGCTGAAGTCCGCCAAGGCGGGCGATACCGTCGGCCCGTTCCAGACCGAGGGCGGTTGGGTGGTGCTGCGCGTCGAGGACAAGCGGCTGGAGGCACCAATCACGCTCGAGGCGGCAAGGCCGCAGATCGTGCGCTTCCTGACCTATGATCAGGTGCGCGACTTGCTGGAAAAATTGCGTGGGGCTTCGAAGATACAGACCTTGCTGCCAAGACCCACCGATGTGCCCGGGGCCCCGAGGGAACCCGCCAACATCCTGCCCTTGCCGTCAGGTGCCCAGGAAAGCCTCGATGATGCCCCGCCGGCCTCGGCCCCGGCGGAAGCCACCGCCGCGCCCGCCGCCCCGAAAAAGAAGTAAGCCCCAGAAGTAAGCCTATGACCCGGATCACAGACCCTCTTGCGGCGCTCAAGCGCATTACTCTGGCCAAGAAGGCCGCGGATCCGTTCGCCGCCGTTTCGCCTGGAAAGCCGGGGCTGGAGGTCTCGCCCATGGCCGTGCCTCTGCCGGTCATGCCGCCGCTCGCCGGCGTGGAAATCGCCACCGCGCGCGCGGGCTTCTACAAGTACGAGCGCGAAGATCTGGTGCTCATGCGGTTCGTTGAGGGCACGTCTGCCGCGGGGGTGTTCACGCGCCATGGCGTCGGCTCGGCGCCCGTGGACTGGTGCAAGAAGCAGTTGGCCGCGTCCAAGGGTGAGGATGTGCGGGCCCTGGTCATTAATGCCGGCTGCGCCAACAGCTTCACGGGCAAGCCTGGTGCCGACGCGGTGCGGCGGGTGGCCAGCGCGGTCGCCAAGCGGTTCGACTGTCGTCAGCGGGATGTTATGGCCGCCTCTACCGGCGTTATCGGGGTGCTGCTTGATGATGCCAAGATCACCGCCCGCTTGCCTGATGCTGAGGTTCGCCTCGCCGCCAACAGTTGGCAGGCGGCTGCCCGCGCCATTATGACCACCGATACCTTCGCCAAGGGCGCGACCGCCACGGCGCTGATTGACGGCGTCAAGGTGCGGATCAACGGTATTGCTAAGGGCAGCGGTATGATCGCGCCCGATATGGCCACGATGCTGGCCTTTGTGGCCACCGATGCGGCCATCGCGCCAGGGGCGTTGCAGACCCTGGTCAACCTCTACACCCGCAGCACCTTCAATGCTGTAACGGTGGATGGCGATCGTTCGACCAACGACACGCTACTGCTGTTCGCCACTGGCCAGTCGGGTGCACCTAAGATACATCGCGCCGGCGACAAGCTTCTGGCCGATTTCCGCGATAAGCTGGAAGGGGTGCTGCTCGACCTGGCCATTCAACTGGTCAAGGACGGCGAGGGTGCGACAAAATTCGTCAAGATCACAGTGGCCGGTGCCGAGAGCGCCGCCAGCGCCCGCAAGATCGCCCGCACCATCGCGGAAAGCCCGCTGGTCAAAACCGCCTTCGCCGGCGAGGACGCCAACTGGGGGCGTATCGCCATGGCCGTCGGACGTGCCGACGAGCCGATGAACCGCGAGCGAATGAGCATCAAGTTCGGCCCGCTGTGGGCGGCGCGCGATGGTCTGGTCGCCACCGATTATTCCGAGGCCAAGATGAGCGCCTATATGAAGAAACAGGAGCTGGAGGTCAGCGTCGACGTCGGCGTTGGCCGTGGCCATGCGATGGTCTGGACCTGTGACCTGACCAAGCAATATGTCGCCATCAATGGCGATTACCGCAGCTAGCCGTGGCGGACCAAGACACGCCAATTGTGTCGACGCCTATCGTCCTGGTCGCCGCCTGCGCCTTGGTTGATACGGACGGACGCGTGCTCATCTGCAAACGGCCTGCCGGTAAGCACTTGGCCGGGCTGTGGGAATTTCCCGGCGGTAAGATCGAGGCCGGTGAGACGCCGGAAGCCTGTCTGATCCGCGAACTGAATGAGGAGTTAGGGATCACGGTCGCCCAAGCCTGCCTGGCACCGTTCGTATTTGCCTCGCACACTTATGAATCTTTTCACCTCCTGATGCCACTCTACCTGTGCCGCCGATGGGAAGGTCTTTTGATGGCCCGTGAACATGAGGCGCTGGCTTGGGTGAAACCCGTCAACTTCGACGACTATCCAATGCCGCCGGCCGATGCGCCGCTGGCGGCCTGGCTGCGCGATCTGATCTGACTCGCTTCTGGCGCGACGGGCGACCTCGATCGAATATGCCATGATCGGGGCCCTGGTGTTTTTGGTGATTGTCACCGCGGTCACCACCTTCGCCTCTAAGACCACCAACCTGGTCAACATGATCTCAGACACGATCGGCGCGGCCATAGGCGGCTAGTCTTTTCGATCGCGCCGGATCGCTTCCAGCGCATCTTCCAGGTTCGTCTTGCCTGAACCGCGCTTCAGTGGCTTTTGCTGGCTCTCATGAGGGGCCCAGCCCGTCAGGGTCAGGATTTCGAAGGTGACGGCGATCTTGCCATCGGGGCCGCTAAAGCGTTCGGCGTAGAGCTGGGCCGCGCGCGCCAGCACCGCCCGGGTCAAGGGCCGGCCGGTCTTCTCCAGCGGGCTGTGGCCTTCGCCCATGGCGCGCAGGTCCGCTAGCACGGCGAAGAGATGCGGATAACGCACCTGCACCCGGTCAACGTCTGCTACCGGCAGGGCAAATCCGGCCCGATGCAACAGGCCGGCTGCATCGGACGCATCTGCAAAGGGCGAAACACGAGGCACGACCCCGCCGGTGATCTCGGTCTCGGCCTCCAACAGCACCTGGCGTAGCTCGGTCAAGGTCGCGCCACCGAGCATCGCGCCGATGAACAGGCCATCAGGCCGCAAGGTCCGCCTGATTTGCACCAAGGCCCCAACGACATCATTGGTCCAGTGCAGGGAGAGGGTCGAGACCACTAGGTCTAGGCTGGCGTCGGCAAAGGGCAGGGCCTCCTCATCGACGGCGGCGCGCAAGCCGGCGCGTCCGGCCAACATTGCGGGCGATAGGTCGGTCTCGATAAGGACATCTATCTTCTTGGCGCCATCGCTGAGCGCCAAAGCTTGGGCGAAGGCCCCGCGACGGGCACCCAGGTCGACGGCAACCGGAAAACGTCGCCGGATCGCCTCTAGTCGAACAATGGTATCCTGGGCGGCACGGGTTTTCAGGAAACTGGCGGTCGCGAACTTCGGTGCGGCGCGGTCCAGCCGCCGCCGGTGTAGGGCGCGGTCGAACGGAACGAAGTTGGAGGGAAGGGAATCTGGCATGGGCGAACAATCTGATCGCATTCGAACGCCCGCAATACAATCTCCGGCGCTGCGGTCTGCTGGCTGCGCCGTTCTCGACCTGATCCTGCCCCTGACGGGCTTTGACGGCGGTGCGGCCCAGTCGCTGGGGCTCTCCAGCGAGGCCTGGCGCAAGATCACCTTCATCGCCGACCCGGCCTGCGACGGCTGCGGCTTGCCGTTTGAATGTGATACCGGTGCGCGCCGCGGTGTCTGCCAGGCCCATCCCCCCGCCTTCGCGCGCGGGCCGCTTGCCTTTATGACGAACATTTCCGCGACCTCATCTTGCAGTTCAAATATGCCGACAAGCCAGAGTTGGGCGGGCTGTTTGCCCGCTGGCTGACGCGGGCCGCCGCGCCGCTGATCGAGGGCTGTGATGCCATCGCGCCGGTGCCGATGCATCGCACCCGCCTGTGCCACCGCCGTCGATTTGGTCGTGGTGGCGAGGGTTAAAGACGCCATCGCACGCGTTATATAGAGTCCGCATTTCTGCTTCGAGGCGCAACACCATGGCCCATGTCACCATCTACACCCGAGAATTCTGTGGCTACTGCGCCCGCGCGCTCAGGTTTCTGGTCGATAAGGGTGCCGATTTCACCGAGATCGACGCCGGCATGGATGTGGCGCTGCGCAACGAGATGATCCAACGCTCCAATGGCGGCATGACCTTTCCGCAGATCTTCATCGGCGATCAGCACATCGGCGGCAGCGATGACATGATGGCCCTGGAGCGTGAGCGCAAACTCGATGCTATGCTGGCCGCATGATCCTGCGCGCCGCCCTGTGCCAGACCTGTTGCCCGGCGACCGCCGCCGAGGGCTTGGCGCATGTAGCGCCCCTGGTGCGGCGCGGTGCGGCGGAAGGGGCGCAGCTGATCCTGACGCCCGAAGGCACCAATTTTCTACAGCGCGACCGTGCCAAGCTGGGGCCACTGTTAGCCGCGCCCGAGGACGACGTCTGCGTCCAGGGCCTGCGTGCCCTGGCGGCCGAGCTTTCGGTCTGGATCGTGATCGGTTCTGCCCTGGTCAAGCGCCCCGACGGTACGGCTGCCAACCGGCAGTTCGTCGTTGCGCCGGATGGGTCGATTAGAGCGACCTATGACAAGCTGCATATGTTTGACGTCAAACTGCCGACGGGCGAGACGGCGCGAGAATCCGAACTGTACACGCCGGGCGATGCCGCCATCACCGTCGATGCGGCTGGGGCGCGGCTGGGTCTGACCATCTGCTATGACGTGCGCTTTCCTGCGCTGCACCGCGCCTTGGCGTTGGCTGGCGCTGAAATCCTGACCTCGCCTGCGGCCTTCACTCGCCCGACGGGTGCCGCCCACTGGGACATTCTGCTGCGCGCCCGCGCGATTGAGACCGGCAGCTTCGTGCTGGCGGCGGCCCAGGGCGGCCATCACGCCGACGGCCGCGGCACCTATGGCCACAGCATCGCCATCGGCCCCTGGGGCGAAATCCTCGGCCAACGCGCGGATGATGAGCCTGGCGTGCTGACCGTCGATCTCGATCTCGACGCGGTGGCCCGCGCCCGCGCCGCCATCCCAGCCCTGGTCAATGCCCGCGCGTTTACTGGCCCGGTCCCTGGATTTTCCGTTTGATCAAATATGCGCTGCAGTGCGAATCTAGGCACTCTTTCGAAGGCTGGTTTGGTGCTTCGTCCGACTTTGACGACCAGGTCGCACGCGGTCTGCTGACCTGTCCAACTTGCGGGTCAGCGGCGGTCGCCAAACAGATCATGGCACCGGCGGTGGCGGGAACCAAGAGGCGCGAAACCACCTCTTCGCCCAAGCTGCACGAGATGATGATGCAGGCCGCGCAGACGGTTCGCGCCCACGTCGAGGAGAATTTCGACTATGTCGGCGATGCTTTCGCCGCCGAGGCCCGCGCCATCCAAGAGGGGACGTCTGAAGAACGCCCGATCTATGGCGAAGCCACCCCGGCCCAGGTTGAGGGACTGCAACGGGACGGGGTCAAGGTCGCAGCACTGCCACCACCGCCGCCGCGCAAGACGGATATAAACTAGGGCGGCAGGCCAAGAGGTCTGCGGGTTCGTAACCCAGACGCTCTAAAGCGGCTCGACCGCTCGGTCCCGCGCGACGGTCATCATGTAATTCACCTTGGAATCTGACGACCGGTTCCAGGTCCAACTCAGTGGGTCGAACGCGACGCCGAATGGGCCCTCAACCTGGAAGGTGGCTCCCTGCAGGTAGCCGCGAAGTTCTTCGGGCTTGAGGAACTTGTTCCAGTCATGGGTGCCTGCTGGCATCCAGCGCAGCACATATTCGGCCCCAATCTTGGCCAGGGCCAGGGCCTTGAGGGTGCGATTGAGGGTCGCCACGATCATCAGCCCGCCCGGCTTCAGCATGGCCGCCGTGTCGCGCAGGAAGGCCCCCGGCTCGGCCACATGTTCGATTACCTCCATATTGAGGATCATGTCGAACTGTTCGCCCTGGGCCAGCAGGGCCTCTGCGGTTGTTGCGCAGTAGTCGATGGTTAGGCCCTGACTTTCCGCATGGGCGCGCGCCGCGCCGATGTTGCGCTCTGAAGCATCAACGCCCGTCACAGCGAAACCCATGCGGGTCATTGGCTCACTGAGCAGTCCGCCGCCGCAGCCGATATCCAGCAGGCGAATGCCTTTGAATGGGGCGCGCGACTTGGGGTCGCGCCCAAAGCGGGCCAGGGCGGTTTCACGTATGAAAGCTAGGCGCACCGGGTTGAAACGATGCAGCGGCGCGAACTTGCCATCCATCTTCCACCAATCATCGGCCATGGCGGAAAACCGGGCGACTTCCTCTGGATCGATCGAGGAGCGGGCGGAGGCGGGGGCGGCGGTCATGGGTTACATTTAGCGAAACGAAGCGCTTAGGCGAAGCGAAGGTTTGCGGATCGAGACGGTGGCCGCTAGAAGGCTGCGCGTTCAACACAGGAATAGATCGCACCTGCCCATGTCTCGTCTGGTGATGAAGTTCGGCGGTACGTCGGTGGCCGACCTGGAGCGTATCCGGCGAGTCGGGCGTCTGATAGCGGCTGAGGTCGCTGCCGGCAAGCAAATCTGCGTCGTGGTCAGCGCCATGTCTGGCAAGACCAATGAACTTGTGGCCTTGACGGATCAGGCGGGCGCTGCGGCATCGGGGTTGCCGGCGTCGGACGACGAATACGACGTTGTGGTGGCCTCGGGCGAACAGGTCACTGCCGGCTTGCTGGCCATAGTTCTGCGAAACATGGGCATTCCGGCGCGCTCCTATGCCGGCTGGCAGGTGCCGATCATCGGCGATGAACAGCATGGCGCGGCGCGCATCGTTGATATCCCGCCGGCCAATCTGGAAAAGACTCTGAATGAGGGTCAGGTGGCGGTCATCGCCGGCTTTCAGGGCGTGACCCTGGGCGGGCGCGTCGTCACCCTGGGTCGGGGTGGCTCTGACACCAGCGCTGTGGCCGTGGCCGCGGCGATCGGTGCCCAATGCGACATCTATACCGACGTGGACGGCGTCTACACGACCGATCCGCGCATTGAGGACAAGGCCCGCAAGCTGGCCCGCATCTCCTACGAGGAAATGCTGGAAATGGCTTCGCTGGGGGCCAAGGTACTGCAGACACGTTCGGTCGAGATGGCAATGGCCCATCGCGTGCCGGTGCGCGTGCTGTCGAGCTTCATCGAACCCGACGCGCCTGCCGATGTGAGCGCTGCAAACGGGACCCTAGTCTGCGACGAGGAAGAGATCATGGAAAAGCGCATCGTCTCAGGCGTGGCCTACAGCCGCGACGAGGCCAAGATCAGCCTATTTGGCCTGCCTGACCATCCGGGGGTCTCGTCCAAGATCTTCGGGCCACTGGCGGATGCCGGCCTGAACGTCGACATGATCGTTCAGAGCCATGCGCGCAGTGAGGGCGCGGCCAATATGGAGTTCACCGTCGCCAAGCGCGACGCGGCGCCGGCGGTGCGGATCATGGAAGCTGTGAAGGCCGACATCGGCTTTGATAGCCTCGCCGTAGACGACAATGTTGCCAAGGTGTCGGTCATCGGGGTCGGCATGCGCAGCCATGCCGGGGTTGCTAAGGCGATGTTCAGTGCCCTGGCCGAGAAGGGCGTCAATATCCAGGTGATCTCGACATCGGAGATCAAGATCAGCGTACTGATCGATGCCGCCTATACCGAACTGGCCGTGCGCGCCCTGCACGGTGCCTTCGAACTCGATAAGCTCTAGCCTATTCCCGTATCGGTGCCCCTCCGGTTCAAGTCTGGACCGGAGCGCCTGAGGCGACGTCTTCGGTGCGCCTTGGCGTTGTGTTTCATGCTCAGGTGGCGGTGCGACCGTGACCCAGCGTGGTGTTGCGCAAGAGTTTGACCTTGGCCTAGGCCCTTCCCGACGACTGCTCCAAAAACCTGTTATAATCAGCGCACGGGACGGAGGACGACCTGAAATCATGAACGCCGGCCTTGCCATCCGAGGATCCCGCAGCCTGCTTCGGCAGATCCGAGAAGCTATGGCCGGGCACGTGCCGGCCCAGGCCAAGCTCGACGTGGTGGCCAAGATCATCGGCCGCTCGATGGTGGCCGAGGTCTGTTCGATCTATCTGCGCCGCGCCTCCGGTGATCTGGAGCTGTTCGCCACCGAAGGTCTGGCACAGGGCGCGGTGCACGTCACCCGCCTGCGCCGTGGCGAGGGGTTGGTCGGCGAGATCGTCCGCGCCGGCGCGCCGCTGAACCTGTCCGACGCGCCCAGCCATCCAGCCTTCGCCTACCGCCCGGAAACAGGAGAAGACCCCTACCACGCCTTCCTGGGGGTGCCTCTGCTGCGCGGTGGCCGCGCCATCGGGGTGCTGGTGGTGCAGAACCTCACCGAGCGGGTCTATTCCGATGAGGAGGTCGAGGACCTCCAGATCATCGCCATGGTGCTGTCCGAACTGGTCGGGGCCGGCGATCTGTTGAGCCAGGACGAGCTCAAGGACGTCGAAATCGCCCCGCACCGTCCCGAGCGGATGAAGGGTGCCAAGTTCTCCGACGGACTAGCCTACGGGGTAGCCGTTTTGCACGAGCAGCCCGTCGCGCCTGACGAGATTTTTTCTGATGACGCCCTGGCCGAGGACGCCCGTCTCAAGACCGCCATCGCCGGTTTACAGCGCCAGATCGACACTATGCTGGACGGCGACCGGGGTCTGGTGGGCCAGTCCTACGAGGTGCTGGAAACCTACCGGCTATTCGCCCACGACCGCGGCTGGAACCGTGGCCTGGAGGAGGCGGTGCGCTCGGGCCTGACCGCAGAGGCCGCTGTTGAACGCGTGCGCTCCGAACACCGAGCTCGCCTGGGGCAGGCGCGCGATCCCTACCTTCGCGAGCGCCTGCACGACCTAGAAGACCTCAATGACCGTCTGCTGCGGCACCTGGGCGGGGGCACCAATGTCACCCGCAGCCTGCCTGAGAACGCCGTCCTGATCGCCCGGAACCTGGGTCCCGCCGACCTGCTAGAATACGACCGGACAAGGCTCAAAGGAATCCTGCTAGAAGAAGGCTCCAACGCCAGCCACGCTGCGATCGTGGCCAAGGCGCTGGATATTCCCTGCGTTGGCCGTCTTGTCGGGCTTCGCGACCGCGTCAACGAGGGCGATCCCGTGATCGTCGACGCGGAGACCGGCGAAGCCTATCTCCGCCCGCGTCCTGACGTGATCACCGCCATCCAGTCGCGAATGGAGGTGCGCGACCAGCGCAAGGCCCAGTTTGCCCGCCTGCGCGATACGCTCGCCTTTACTAAGGACGGTGCCAAGATCACCCTGCTGATGAATGCGGGGCTGGCCATCGATATGGAGAGCCTGCCCGATACCGGCGCGGAAGGCATTGGTCTGTTCCGGACCGAATTCCAGTTCATGGTGGCCGAAGAGTTGCCGCGGCTAGAAGCGCAGACGGCGCTGTACGAGCGCGTGCTGGACGCCGCCGGTGACAGGCCGGTGACCTTCCGCACGCTCGATCTCGGCGGGGACAAGCTGGTGCCCTACATGGAGCAGGCGCGCGAGGATAATCCGGCGCTAGGGTGGAGGGCCATCCGCATGGGTCTGGACCGGCCGGCGCTGCTGCGCATGCAGCTTCGCGCCCTAATTCGCGCCGCTAAGGGCCGTCCGCTGCGAATTATGTTCCCGATGGTGGCGAGCGTAGACGAGTTCCGCGCCGCGCGCGGTTTTGTCGATATGGAAGTGGCCTGGGCCCACCGGCGAGGGCGCCCCGCGCCAGAGCGACTGGATGTCGGTGCCATGATCGAGGCTCCGTCTTTGCTTTGGCACCTCGACGCCCTGCTGCCGATGACCGATTTCGTCTCTGTCGGCACAAATGACCTGTTGCAGTATCTGTTCGCCGCTGACCGAGGCAATCCCTTGGTTAGCGATCGCTACGACCCATTATCACCGCCGGCTCTACGAGCACTGAAAACCATCCAGAAGGCCTGCGCCGACAGCGGAACGCCGGTTTCCGTCTGCGGGGAAATCGCCGGTCGGCCGCTGGAGGCTTTCGCCTTGACCGCCTTAGGTTTCGACGCGCTCAGCATGCCGCCTGCCGGGATTGGGCCAGTCAAACAAATGGTCCTATCCTGCGATAGAGCGGCCGCCGGACGCGGCGTCGAGAGCCTGCTCAAAGGCGGCGGCGGCAGTGTTCGAAATGAAATTGAGACCTTGGCGCGCAAACTATATGTGGCGATTTAGTCGGTTGAATCCCGCTCGATAGGCTGTTAGCCAAAGTCAGGACGAATGTTCGCCAGTTAAGCTTACGTACGAATTCTCATCCGCCCTTGATCGTGGGTATTGAGGGGCAGAGACAGGGGTTTGGGGCGGTGATGTGGCTGGATTTGGGTGGGGTCACAGTCTTGCATTCGACCCCTGAGGGCGCTGACGGTGCCGACCAGCCACCCGCACTCGACAGCGGGGGCGACATCGGCGCAGCCCTGAAAGCTGCGCGGGAATTTCGCGGACTTTCCATTGAAGCCATTGCCGACGCGACCCGTGTGCGCCAGGGGTATTTGTTGGCGATCGAGGACATGCGCCTGGAAGATTTGCCATCGCGCCCGTTCGTGATTGGCTACCTGCGGGCCTATGCTCACGCTCTCAATGTCGATGAGGCGGCGGTGGTGAGCCGCTTCCGCGCCGAACATGTCGAGGCATCTGAGTCCCTGCGTGAGCCGCTCGGCGTGCGATTCCATCAGGATACCCGCCTGAGCGTTATCATCGTCGTCGGCGTTCTGATCATCGTCACTATTGTGATGTGGAATGTGGCTCGGCGCGCCATGCGGCAGGTCGCGCCTCGGCCTGCGGTCATTGCCGTGGGGTCCGCCCCGCTCCAGAACGCTGTCCCGACCCGTGTTTCGCTGGGAGAGCCCTTGCCGGCACCGGTGGAGTCCACCTCGCCAGCCCCCTACATAACCCCCGGCCTGGCTGATGCCGCTGCCGCCGGCGGAGGTGCCGATGCGGCCAGCAACGCGGCAAGGGCGCGCGCCGCGGCCGGCATCGTTGCGCCGGGTGCCCCGGTCGGCCTTGCTTCGCCCGCCACCTTCCAGCCTCGCGGCAACGTTTTCGGGAATGCGCCGATTGGCGGCCCAAGCGTGGTGCTGCAAGCGCGTCGCAGCGGAACGCTGGTGGTCCGCGGTGCTGACGGCAAGGTCTATTTTGCCCGCCAGCTGGCCGCCGGCGAAGCCTATCGCGTCCCGGTTCTGCCGGGGCTGTCGGCCGATGTGACCGACCCTGCCGGCTTTACAGTCTATGTCGACGGGGTCCTCAGCGGCACCCTGCCAGGCGCAACCACGGCGCTGTCCAGACTGGTGGTTCCTGCCGTTACTGCGCAATAGATGCGTAACAGACGGTCGCAAATCGGCCCCCGAAGCTCTATTATGGTCTCATGAGCACTGAGGCCCAGCGACACCGCCCCTGGCGCGCCATTGACCGGCGCCCGTCACGCAAGATCCGCGTCGGCAAGGTCGAAGTGGGTGGCGACGCCCCGATCACCGTCCAGTCGATGACCAACACCCTGACGGCGGACGCTCAGGCCACTATCAACCAGGTGCGGGAACTGCAAGAGGCCGGCGCGGATATTGTGCGCGTCTCCTGTCCTGATCAGGAGTCCACCGCAACGCTTGGTGCCATCGTCAAGGCCAGTAACGTTCCGATCGTTGCCGACATCCACTTCCATTACAAACGCGCGATTGAGGCGGCCAATGCTGGCGCAGCCTGTCTGCGCATCAACCCCGGCAATATCGGTAGCCCCGACCGAGTACGCGAGGTGATCGCCGCCGCGCGCGACCACGGGCTATCCATGCGGATCGGCGTTAATGCGGGCTCGCTGGAACGGCACCTACTGGAAAAATACGGTGAGCCCTGTCCCGAGGCCATGGTCGAGAGCGCGCTTGACCATGCCCGCATCCTGCAGGACCACGACTTCCACGACTTCAAGATCAGCGTGAAGGCCAGTGACGTCTTCATGACCGTCGCGGCCTATCAGCAACTGGCCGAGGTGATCGACTGTCCTCTGCACGTTGGGGTCACTGAAGCGGGGGCCCTGCGTAACGGCACGGTCAAAAGTGCCATCGGCATGGGCAACCTGCTCTGGGCCGGTATTGGCGACACCATCCGCGTCAGCCTGGCGGCCGACCCGGTAGAGGAGATCAAGGTCGGTTTCGATATTCTCAAGAGCCTGGGCCTACGCCATCGTGGCGTGAACATCATCGCCTGCCCCTCCTGCGCGCGGCAGGGCTTTAACGTGATCAAGACGGTGGAGGCCCTAGAGGAGCGGTTGGCGCATGTATCGACGCCGATGTCGCTTTCGATCATTGGCTGCGTCGTGAACGGGCCGGGCGAGGCGCTGATGACCGACGTTGGCTTCACGGGCGGTGGTGCCGGGGCGGGCATGGTCTATCTGGCCGGCAAGCCCGACCATAAACAGTCGAATGAGACCATGATCGACCACATTGTCGAGCTGGTCGAAGCCAAGGCGGCGGAGCTGGACGCGGCAAAGCGCCTGGCGGAAGCGGTGGGCTAGCGGAGTGTTGGCGTGCTAGAGGGTGAAGCTAAGGTTGGCTTTCCAAGTCCCGGTGATCAAATCTGAGCGAACGGTATCCATTGCCGACCCTCCAACAGGCCTTAGCCCGCTTCAGATCATTCGAGTCTTATGCGCCATCAGCGCCGCGCCTTCGGTGCTAAGCACCCAGCGGCGAGAGTCTGGGCCGAACGGCAGTGAAACCATACGGGGTGTAATTTCGGAGCGCAGGTGATCTTGGCAGGCGGCGATCACGTCGGCAGCTAGGGTGGCGGGCGGCTCGGCGCCGGCATTGCGGCGGAAGATGGCGATGCAGTTGATCACTGCGTCGCGGTGTGCCTGACCGCCCAGGTAATGTAGGCCATCGACGATCTCTGACAGCAGCGGATTGGGTGCCGCGCGCTGGGCCAGCCGACGGCCAGCTTTCTGGAATTGAACCACGCCAGACACGACGCTTCCCCCCTTTGGACTTATCCACAGGTTGATAAAGTCATCCTAGGCGCCGAAATGGAAGTTAAAATGACAGGTTGGTGAAGAAATAAACTTGACCTTGCGGCGAATCATCAAGCGCTCCGCTTGGAAATAAGCGGAGTCTTGCGCCCGCGCCCGCCACATTCTAACCCAGGCGCATGGCCAAGCCCGTCCGCCTCCTTATGTCCAGTGCCTCGCCCTTTGCGCGCAAATGCATGGTGGTGATCCGTGAGCGCGGCTTGCATGGCATCGAAGAAATCTCGGTCAGCTCGATGGAGTCGCCCGAGCTGTTGATCAGGGCCAATCCGATTTCCCAGGTTCCGGCCCTGATCTTCGACGATGGCTCGTCGCTGTGGGACAGCCCGCTGATATGCGCCTACCTCGATACCCTAGGTGATGCGCCGTCTCTAACGCCACCGACCGACTTTACGATCCGCCGGCGCGAGACAGCCGCTGATGGGATCATGGAGCTGGCGGTGAAGCTGCGTCAGGAACAGCTGCGGCCTGCGAGCGAGCGGTCTTCGAGCTGGCAGGAGCGCTGGCGCGTCAATATCCGGCGTGCGTTGGATGTGGCCGAGCAGGATCAAGGTCTGGATGGCGACTCCCTGAACCTAGGCATTATCGCCTGGGGCTGCGCCCTTCCGTATCTCGACTTCCGGCACGGCGATCTCGACTGGCGTGCGGGGCGTCCGCGTCTGCAGGGCCTGAGCAAACGACTGTCCGGCCTCCCTAGCTTCATCGACACTCGGCCTTAGGCGCGGTCATGCGATTGCCCCAAGCGCGCCTGGATCAGGTGCTTGATCGATTCCGTGAGATCGAAGCCCGTATGGGTGCCGCAAGTGACGGCAGCGAGATCGTCAAACTTTCCAAGGAACACGCCGAGCTCAGGCCCGTGGTCGAGGCGGTGCAGGCCATGCAACGCGCCGAGCAGGAACGCGCCGATCTGGAGGAGATGATTTCCGGCGGCGACACCGAGATGGCCGCGATGGCCCGCGACGAACTCAATGCCGTCAGTGAGCGACTGCCCGACATGGAGCGCGACCTCGCCCTGCTGCTGGCTCCGCGCGACAAGGACGAGAACGCCAGTGGCATCCTGGAAGTGCGCGCCGGCACCGGCGGTGACGAGGCGGCGCTGTTCGCGGGCGACCTGTTTCGCATGTACAGCCGCTATGCCCAACTTCAAGGCTGGAAGGTTGAGGTCGACAGCGTCTCCGAGGGCGAGATGGGCGGCTACAAGGAAATTATCGCCTCGATCAGTGGCGACGGGGTGTTTGGGCGGCTTAAGTTTGAAAGCGGCGTGCACCGGGTGCAGCGCGTACCAGCGACCGAGGCGCAAGGGCGCATCCACACCAGTGCCGCCACCGTGGCGGTGCTGCCCGAGGTGGAAGACGTCGAAATCGAGATCAACGACGCCGACATTCGCATCGACACCTACCGCAGCTCCGGTGCCGGCGGTCAGCACGTCAACAAGACTGACAGTGCGGTGCGCATTACCCACCTGCCGACCGGTGTGGTGGTGACGTCTTCCGAAAAGTCGCAGCACCAGAACCGTGCCAAGGCGATGAAGAACCTGAAGGCGCGACTCTACGACATGCAGCGCCAGGCTTTGGACGATGCACGTTCCAGCGCGCGAAAGAGCCAGGTCGGCAGCGGCGACCGGTCTGAACGCATTCGCACCTACAATTTTCCGCAGGGTCGCGTGACGGACCACCGCATCAACCTGACGCTCTACAACCTGCCCAATATCATCACGGGCGATAATCTGGATGACGTGATCAAGCCACTGATCGCTGAGGACCAGGCCGCACGACTGGCCCAGTTGGAGGACGAAGGGTAGGGCGAATCGCGTCCTGCTAACGTCGAAGGTGCTTCGCCCAGGTCGGTGTTCGGCATGCCTGGGTCGGGGTCTATGTACAGGTGTCCGGCACCGGCAAGGTGGCGCTGGGCGATGCGGCGGAGGGGCTATGAGCGACAATCCGGAAGACGTGCCCTTCACGCTGTTGAAGGCCTGGACCTACGCTCGGGCGCGGCTGAAGGCGGCGGGCATCGACCAACCCGCCATCGACGCGCGACTAATGCTGGAGGCTGCGGCCGGTGCCACGCGCACCGAGATCGTCACCGATCCGTACCGTCTGATTACGCCTGAGCAGTCGTCCACCCTCAACGACTATCTGGCCCGCCGCGAACGACGCGAGCCGGTGAGCCATATCCTGGGTCGCAAGGGGTTCTGGAAGATCATGCTCAATGTCACGCCCGACGTGCTGACGCCCCGGCCGGACACCGAGACTATCGTCGAGGCAGCGTTGCGGGACTGGCCAGAATACGAGCCCCGCACCCTGCTGGATCTTGGCGTCGGCTCGGGCGCGATCATGTTGGCGATCCTGGCCGAGCGGCCGGGAGCCAGGGCGCTGGGCGTCGACGTCTCCGAAGAGGCCCTGGCGGTGGCGCGCGAGAATGCCGCCAATCTGGACCTCGATAAACGGTGCAGCCTGCTGCGCGGCGACTGGACGGCGGGGCTGGGGGAGGCAACCTTCGACCTGGTGGTGTCCAACCCGCCCTATATTCCAACCCGCGATATCGAGACCCTTGAGCCAGAGGTGCGCGATCACGAGCCGCATCTGGCCCTGGATGGCGGCCCTGACGGATTGGAGCATTACCGCCTGCTGGCGCCGGAGATTATGCGGTTGCTGAAACCGGGTGGACGCTTCCTGGTCGAGATCGGCTGGGATCAGTCCGGAGCGGTCGAAGCCCTGTTCGTACAGGCTGGCGCCATCGCGGTGGCCACCCTTAAAGACCTGTCTGACCGCCACCGCGTTGTGTGGGGCTTTAAAAAGCCCTTGGAAACTTGAGAACGGCGCGCTAGACAAAGGTTGTATCTTCTAAATCACCGGAAAAGGAACGGCAGCTAGTGGGCTGTCGAAGCTGTTTCGGATGCCACGCGGGATCGCCTGCTTAAGGCTTGGGACCCGCGCGAAGAGACAAAACTACGCCCACCTTCGTATAGAACGCGCCGCCTCGCGGCCTAACCCAAAAGACAAATCCGACCGCGCCCATAAGGCCGTCGATAGGTTGATCCCAAATGCGTGATTTTAAGGGTATAAAGCGGCAGCGCGGGCGCAATCGCGGCTCGGGCGGCGGTGGCGGCAACAGCGGCAAGCCGCAGCACAATGCCAACCGTGCCTTCGACTCCAACGGTCCCGAGGGCATCAAGGTACGCGGTGCCGCCCAGGGTGTTTTTGAGAAATATCAGCAGTTGGCGCGAGACGCCCAGACCGGCGGCGACCGAGTCCTGGCCGAGAACTACCTGCAGCATGCCGAGCACTACTACCGGGTGCTGCGCGCCATGCAGCCAACCCGCAATCCGAGTGAATTTATCAGCCGCGACGGGTTCTCCTCCGGACTTGAAATCGACTTCGAAGCCGAACCCGAAGAGGCCGTGGCCGAGGCACCGGAAGCCGAGGGTGAAGACCAAAACGCCGGCCAAGGCAGCGACGGCGGCGAACGCCAAGAGTTCCGCCGTGAAGGCCAGCGGGATGACCGCCCGCGGTACAACAATGACCGGCCGCGCGAGGACCGCCAGCGCGAATACCGCGATGATCGCACGCGCGATGGGCAACGCGACGACCGCCCTCGCTACAACAACGATCGTCCCCGCGATGACCGCCCCCGTGACGAGCGTCCGCGCGATGATCGGCCGAGGGACGACCGTTCCCGCGACGACCGCCAGCGCGAGCGCCTGGAGCGGCAGCAACGCTATGACCGTGAACGCGGCGAGCGCCCTGCGGAAGCTGTTGTTGAGCCTTCACCGCGCGAGGAGCAGCCATCCCAGCCGCGCCTGCGTGGGCAGGATGGAGCCATCAGCGAGGCACCAGCTTTCTTGAGCCGTGGCGCACCCGAACCGCGCGCCGATGTTCCCGTCGCTGAAGAGGGCGCTGCCCCCAAGAAGCGTGGTCGCCCCCGCAAGATCCCGGTGGAATAGGCCTAGGGTCCGTATTCGCCGCGCTTGATCCCGATCAAGGCACCGGCGACGCGGTTGCACCACATATTCCCGTAGGTGCGGTGGCCGATAGCAAAAGCGGCGCTCGCACTTGTGTGGCTGATGGGCCACACTACATCAGGCCGGTCGGCGCGCTTGTTGAAGGTGTCGCGCCGACGTCGCCGAAACGGGACTCTGCATGAACCTCGAAAACTATACAGACCGGGCCAAACAGGCGATCCAGTCGGCCCAGTCTCTGGCCCTGGCGCGCCGCCACCAGCAGCTTACACCAGCGCACGTGCTGAAGGTGCTTCTGGAAGAAAAAGACGGTCTGTCGCGCAGTCTGATCGGGCCTGGCGCGACCAAGGTCGATATGGTGGTCGATGCGCTGCTGAATAAGCTGCCCAAGGTCGAAGGCTCTGCTGCGCAACTTTACATGACTCCCGATACAGCCCGGGTGTTCGCCGAGGCTGAGGCCGGCGCAAAAGCCGCCGGCGATGCCTTTGTTACGACGGAACGGCTGTTGATTTCCCTGGCCAAGGAAGGCGCGGATGCTGCCAAGGCCCTGAAGGATGGCGGGGCCGCGCCATCGGCCCTGGAAGCTGCGGCCGCGGCTGTTCGCAAAGGCCGCACTGCCGACAGCGCCAGCGCCGAGGAAGGCTATGACGCGCTCAAGCGCTATGCCCGTGACCTGACCCAGGCCGCTCGTGACGGCAAGATCGACCCGGTCATCGGCCGTGACGAAGAAATCCGCCGCACAATCCAGGTGCTGAGCCGCCGGACCAAGAACAACCCGGTGCTGATCGGTGAGCCTGGCGTGGGCAAGACCGCCATCGTCGAAGGCCTGGCGCAGCGCATCGTCGAGGGCGATGTGCCCGAGAGCCTGAAGGAAAAACGCCTGCTGTCGTTGGACATGGGCTCGCTGATCGCTGGGGCGAAATACCGTGGTGAGTTCGAGGAGCGGCTAAAGGCCGTGCTCAACGAGGTTACGGCGGCCGAGGGTTCGATCATCCTGTTCATCGACGAGATGCATACCCTTGTCGGTGCCGGCAAGAGCGAGGGGGCCATGGACGCCTCCAACCTTCTGAAGCCTGCGCTGGCGCGCGGGGAACTGCACTGCGTGGGCGCGACCACGCTGGATGAATACCGCAAGCACGTTGAGAAAGACGCCGCCCTGGCCCGCCGGTTTCAGCCCGTGTTTGTCAGCGAGCCCACCGTCGAGGATACAGTTTCGATCCTGCGCGGCCTGAAAGAAAAGTACGAACTTCACCACGGGGTACGGATTTCCGATGCCGCCATCGTGGCCGCTGCGACGCTGAGCAACCGCTACATTGCCGACCGGTTCCTGCCCGACAAGGCCATCGACCTGATGGACGAGGCGGCCAGTCGCGTGCGCATGGCGGTGGATTCCAAGCCCGAGGCACTGGACGAGATCGACCGCCGCTTGGTGCAGCTGAAGATCGAGCGTGAGGCGCTGGGCAAGGAGACCGACGCGGCCTCGAAACTACGCCTCGAAAATCTCGACACAGAGATCAAGGATCTGCAGGGCCGCTCTGACGAGATGTCTGTCCGCTGGCGTTCCGAGAAGGAAAAGATGGGCAGCGCAGCCCAAACTCGCGAGGCGCTGGACCGCCTGCGCGCCGAACTGGCCAGCGCTCAGCGCCAGGGTGACTTCGCCCGCGCCGGTCAGATCCAATACGCCGAGATCCCCTTATTCGAGGCCAAATTGGCCGCTGCCGACAGTGAGGGCGAAAAGGCTATGACGCCCGAGACGGTCGATGCCGAGGAAATCGCCGCCGTGGTCAGCCGCTGGACCGGTGTGCCGGTCGACAAGATGCTGGAGGGCGAGCGCGAGAAGCTGTTGTCTATGGAAGACGCGTTGCTCAATCGTGTGGTCGGGCAAGATGAGGCCCTGGCCGCGGTTTCAGACGCCGTACGTCGCGCTCGCGCCGGATTGAACGACCCCAACCGACCGATCGGCAGTTTCCTGTTCTTGGGCCCCACGGGCGTGGGAAAGACCGAACTGACCAAGGCGCTGGCGGAATTCCTGTTCGCCGATGACGCCGCCATCACGCGCATCGATATGAGCGAATATATGGAAAAGCACTCGGTCAGCCGCCTGATCGGCGCGCCACCGGGCTATGTCGGCTATGACGAAGGCGGCAGCCTGACCGAGGCCGTGCGTCGCCGCCCTTATCAGGTGGTTTTGTTTGACGAGGTCGAGAAGGCCCATCCCGATGTGTTCAACGTGCTGCTGCAGGTGCTGGACGACGGCCGATTGACCGATGGCCAGGGCCGCACGGTCGATTTCCGCAATACCCTGATCATCATGACCAGCAACCTGGGCTCGGAATATCTCGCCAACCAAGGTGAAGGCGATGACGTGGAGGCGGTTCGGCCCATGGTGATGGACGCAGTGCGCCGGCACTTCCAGCCGGAGTTCCTCAACCGGATCGACGAGATCATTCTGTTCTGCCGCCTTGGCCGCGAGCAGATGGAGTCGATCGTGCGTATCCAGCTGGGTCGGTTCGAAAAGCTGCTGGCCGATCGCCGAATGACCCTGAGCCTGGACGCTGCGGCCCTGCATTGGCTGAGCGAGAAGGGCTATGATCCGGTCTACGGGGCCCGGCCACTGAAGCGGGTGATCCAAAAGGAACTGGTCGATCCGGTGGCGCGTAAGTTGCTGGCGGGTGAGATTGTCGACGGCGCATTGATCGCGGTGACCGCCGGCGACGGCGCGCTACAGATCGGCAGGGCGACGCTGAACTGACGGCGCGCCTCTGTGGCGGTGCCGCTAGGCCAGGAGGTCGTTGTTTTCTGGATGGCGGCGCATCCAGGCGACCGCATAGCTGCAAACAGGCTTGATCCTGACCCCTTCGGCCCGCGCCGCCGTCATGACCTGCTGCATCAGCCTGTCCGCCGCGCCGGTACCCCGCAACGGCATGGCCGCTTCAACCCGGGGAAGGGTCAGCACGCCGGCATGGCGCTGGTAGTCGGCAAAGGCCAGTTTGCCGTCAACGTCTAGTTCGAAACGGCTGTCTTCGCGATTGTCGGTGAACCTATCGCTCATGTGGCCTCCGTGAGATTTTGATCTCTGTTTACTGCCTCTACCCGAGATTGCGATGCGTCGATTGTCCCTGGCCCTTCTGATCTGCGCTAGCGCCGTTTCCGTGGCGGCCGATTTCGCTGCCCCGCCACAATTTATCCCGGCGACATGACGATGGCCAATGGCATACAGATCAACCTCCTGGGACTGACCCGCCGCTAGAGCGCGGCAATCGTTGAGGCGATGAACCCTCCGCCCAGCACGCGGCTGGGCTTGGCCGCGTCATAGAGGACGCAGGCCTGGCCGGGCGCAACGCCTTCCTCCGCGTTTTCGAACCGAACCAAGGGCATTGCGTCCTCCAGCATCAGCCGGGCCGGGGCCGGCTCGCGGGTGGAGCGTACGCGCGCCAGCACGGCCTGCCCGTCCGCCGCCGCATCCATCAGCGATGCCTGATCCCCCAGCCAGTTGTCTTCCTTCAGCCGCAGGGCTGCGGTCAGCAAGGCTTCGCGGGGGCCAACGATGACCTGGCGTTTGTCAGCGTCGATCTTGACCACAAATAGCGGGTCGCCGGCACCGCCAGGCAGCCCGCGCCTCTGGCCGACCGTAAAGCGGGTAACGCCCTCGTGCTGGCCGAGGATGCGACCGTCGAGATGAACCACGTCGCCGGGCAAGGCCCCTTGCGGACGCAGCTTGTCGATCACCGTGGTGTAGCGGCCCTCAGGGACAAAGCAGATGTCTTGACTGTCTGGCTTGTCAGCGGCGGCTAGCCGCAAGTTGGCGGCAATGGCGCGCACTAGCGGCTTTTCCAAACCGCCAAGGGGGAAGCGCAGATAGTCAAGCTGGTCGCGCGTGGTGGCGAACAGGAACCAACTCTGATCGCGCGACGGGTCGGCGGCGCGGTGCAACTGCGCGCCCAGGGGCGAGGCTTCACGGCGCACATAGTGGCCAGTGGCCATGGCGGCGGCACCCAGGTCCTTGGCAACGTCGAGCAGGTCGCGAAACTTGACGGTCTGGTTGCAGCGGATGCAGGGGATCGGCGTCTCGCCGCGCAGGTAGGCGTCGGCGAATTCCTCGACTACGGACTGGCGGAAGCGGCTTTCATAATCCAGCACATAGTGCGGTATGCCGATCCGCTCGGCGGCCTGGCGTGCGTCGTGGATGTCTTGTCCGGCGCAGCAGGCCCCCTTCTTCTGGATCGCTGCGCCATGGTCGTAGAGTTGCAGGGTGACGCCCACCACATCGTAACCGGCTTGGTGCAGCAGGGTGGCGGTCACGGTGGAGTCCACCCCGCCTGACATGGCCACTAGCACACGCGTGCCGACGGGCAGGCCGACGCTACCGCGCACGGTATCTATCACGGCCTGCGGCGCGCAGCTGTCGATCGCGGTTGCGAGGTCGAGGATCATGTAGCGCTATCTAGCGCTCGCGCTGGCGATTTACGAGCCCGAGGGCTGCCTAAGGCTTCAGGAGGGCCAGCGGCGACGATCCATTCAGGCTCTGAAACACCTGGGCGGCAGCCTGCACTGAGACCTGGGCCGCCTGTAGACTGCTGATCGCATCGCGCCCTCCACTCTGGAATCATTGACCGTTGACCTATCTGCTGAGTTCACGGGGCTGATCGCTACAAAAATAACCTAATCAGCATCATCGAATATTATAACGAATGCGGATAAAATACTTGAATAAATCCTGAACATTAAAATATATTCTCAGGAATTAAATCATAATATTTTGTTGTATCAACTTGGGACATCGAGCACGCATTGAAAGATTCTCATGATTCAGTGTTTTTTTACTAACAGAATTAATCCAATGTTATTTGAAGCGGCCTACGTTCCTCGCAAGATGTGAGTTGGAGGTAGAAGCCCATGATGCAGCAGCAACGAACCAATAGCTGTGGCGAAAAGTACGTGATCGGGCCAACCGGCACGCCCTTGACCATTTCAGACTTGCCCCCTGTTGAGACAGAGCGCTGGGTCATTCGCCGTAAGGCAGAGGTTGTGGCCGCTGTGCGTGGCGGGCTTCTCTCGCTCGACGAGGCCTGCGACCGCTACAGGCTGACCAATGAAGAGTTTCTCAACTGGCAGCAGTCGATCGATCGGCACGGTATGGCCGGTCTGCGGGCCACCCGTTTGCAGCAGTACCGATAGGCCTAAGGTCCAGGGCCTAGTCGAACAAGTGCGCAGCCGGCTCTCGAAACAGCTCTAGTGGGCGAACCGTGGCGAAGATGGCGCGCTGCCGATCGTCACCATGGGTTCGGACGGGGAGCAGGCGTTCAATGACGCCCTGATCGGGCCGGGCGAGGACAGCAATTGACCCTGGTACCGTCGCGCCTGCAGGACTTTACCCGGGGCGTGCGCGAGGCGTTCGAGCGCGCCGCCCTGGCCGGCGACGCCGCCCTGCTCCTGACCAGTCCCCAGATCCGTCCCCATTTACGCTCGATCATTGAGTGTTTCCGAGGCCAGACCATCGTGATGAGTCAAAACGAAATCCACCCGAAGGCGCGTCTTCGCACCGTCGGCGTTGTCTAGTCTTATTGCCGCGCCGCCCCGTCACTGATAGCCATGCGGTGCGAGGCACGAGCGCCGCAGGGAGGTCCCTTATCGATGGCCAACAAGTCGATACGTTCCATGATGTGGGACCTGCTGACCTTCGACCGCCTGATCACCGGTCCGGTGGTCCATCTGATCTATTGGGCCGGCTTGGGTGTGATTTCGCTGGTGGCGTTTTCGTCGGTGGGTGCCGCCGTCGGCGTGGCCCTGCGCGAGACAGCGATCCTGGGCAAGATTCTGGCCATACCCGTGGCCGTGGCCGGCCTACTGGTCGCCGGTGCCCTAGTGCTGCTGTGGCGCGCCCTCTGCGAATTCTACGTGGCTATTTTCCGGATCAGCGACGACCTGCGCGCGCTACGCCTACAGGTCGAGACCGAACGCGCCGACCAGCGGCCGGCCGGAAAACCCTAGGCAACGCCTCAGCCTGTCTAGGGCTTTGGGCTCTTAAAAATTCCCATTGCGCTGAAGATTGCGGCGTTAGCGAAGTTGTGTCCCAAAAGCCTACCGATCAGTCATCAACCTTCAAGCCTGGTGACAAGATCACTACTTACTTCCATCCATCACGCGATGGATCGAATGGGGGCCAGTTCGTCTCCGTTTCTCAACTGAACGGTCAGATCCTCGAGTCGCGCGGGCGTGGCGGCTGATGCGACGATTGCTGGCGGCCTGCTCCATTTTGCTCGCTGCGCCAACCCTCGCTGGCGCGCAGACCTGGACCGAGCGCCGTTATCCCGAAGCCAAATTCGTGGTGCAGTTCCCGGCAGAATCCATGGTGGTCAACGGCGACTATAAGGCGACGGTAGGCCAGATCGCGCCGGCGACCCTCTATTCGGCCGCTTTGGATAACATCAGCTACACCGTGACCGTGGCGGACTTTTCCAAGATCGACCTTGCCGAGGAGGCGGTGGTCGGAGCCGCCATCAAGGCTCTGTCGGCCACCGGTGATGTCACCGTCGATGTCACTGAGCGCATCAACCGGCAGTACAGCCATGAGCTGGACATCAACGGCAAGGACGGCAGTCGCACAGCCGCCTCGGTATTTTATGTCGATCAAAAAACTCTATCTACCGATCGGCAAGGCCGTGCCGCCCAATGCCATGGCGGGATCGGGTAAGCTGAGCCGTTTTCAGTAGTCGTTACAGTTTCCCGACCGTTAGGGGCGCTTAAGCGCGCCGGCGAGGGCTTCGAAAGCGGGCTTGGGCCGGCCTTGGTCGTCGAACAGCAGGGGTTGATCGGTTCCCGCGCTGTCATTGGGCGGCGCGCGTAGCCAGCTATCCGTGTCGAGCAGGCCCCAGACCGAGAAGGCCAACCGCTGCGCCGGGGGTAGATCCATGAAGGCGTCGGCAGCTTCTGCCACGCGCGCGGCCTGCGCATGGAACTGATCGGCGACGGTGCGCAGCTCAATCCGTTTGCTGCTCAGCGAGACACCGAGTTCGGAGACATGGCTCGGCAGGCCCAGCGACGCCAGGTCCTTGATCGCCGCCTTGATCTGACCAGGGGCGACGTCGATGTCGAGGTGGGTCTGGGTGCCCAGCCCACGGAGCCCGGTGAAATTTCGAAACAGGCTTACCGTCGCAAGGCGTCTTGCAGGGCGGCCAGGGCGATATGGAGGCAATCGGTCGCAATTTTAGCGCGCCTGCCAATTCGTCTCACCTTAGAAAATTTATCATAAGTCTCTATAAAATAATGGAAAAATATTTCCTCATTCGTCCTGTGGAAGATCGTGATTCAAGATTCGACAAAAAATAGATTCAGAGTCCGTCTGGCTCTTGCCGCCGATTCGCAAATCACGTTAACGATCCTGTCGGAGACGCTGTTCAATATTAACCATACTTAAATTAACTCGTTGGCAATGTAGTTGCGAGTTTCGGATCGGGCTTTAAAGAGTCCGCTAATTGATACCGCCTACGGGTGGGGAGGGGCCGATGCGCGTACTGCTTATTGAGGATGATCGCGCTACGGCGCAGACGATCGAATTGATGCTTAAGACTGAAGGGTTCAATGTCTATACG
>Ga0114974_10000582_pt1 | contig 29935 bp, 44 predicted proteins | sample S_130206_EF_Meta_FD_87318 | JGI IMG/M metagenome (GOLD analysis project Ga0114974, IMG submission 87318) | Freshwater microbial communities from Lake Simoncouche, Canada to study carbon cycling - S_130206_EF_MetaG | ecosystem: Environmental > Aquatic > Freshwater > Lake | place: Lake... | reverse complement strand
TACCACTATTTGTTCTATCAAATTGTGCAGAAAATTGAATATTATAAACGCCAGTATTAGCAATTGTTATTTTTGTCAAATAACTTCCATCACTTACAATTGTTATCGTGTTACTTAAATCAGTAATACCAAATCTCATTGCATAAGGTGTATTAATTGCAGCAGCAATTTGTGTAGTATTATCCTGGAATGCCCCATAGTATCCCAATGGAGTTGGTGTTGCTGTATTTGTTAATATACCAGCTGATAATGTTAAACCACTACCTATTGAAATTTGTTCCATTACCCCTGTACCAGTTGTACTCCTACCTATCAACTTGTTAGTTGCCATAGATGTTGATATAACTGGAGTAGTTCCACCACTTGATGTTATAGGACTTATTGCAGTTACAGATGTAGATGTTGATATACATTTAAAAACAGATAAAGTAGAATTATAAACACACAGCATTTCACTACCACTTTGTATATCTCCACCAATTATAGCACCGCTATTATTTTTATATAAAGTTCTTGCGCCTAATCCATTAATATTTAAAGTAGCAGTTGTTGTATTACCATTTGTAAACCGAATTAAATAAGCTACTCCATCAACATAAGCAGTAGTTCCAAGAATATTAACAGTATATGTATCAGTTCCTGATGCAATATAATTTTTTAACGAACCACCAATACTTCCACTTGTAGTAGAACCATCAGCCATTAAATATTGAGTAGATGTACCTCCTGATTTTATTAATTTTGTAGCAGTTAATTCCCCAGCTTGATTTACTGTTAATTTATTATCTCCTTCTTTTTTAAGTTCAATAAAATTTCCTAATGATGAAGCACCACCATTTATAATTAAACCTGTAGCAGATGAACCTTGATTTAATGTAGCTACAGCATCACTTTCAGCAGTTACTTCAATTCCTTTAGTTTGAGCAGTAAGATACATTGCATAATCTCCACTACCTACAAATGCAGTTCCTGAAGGCGAATATGCATAAACTCCACTACCCGAATCAGAAGTGCCTTTAACTCCTTTTCCATTATCACCTGCTTGACCTTGTATAGCAGTTCCATATACTGTATATGAATTTATTAAAGGAGCAAGACTCATTTCATCAGATGAACTTACACCTAATCCTACAATATCTAAATCAGCAATTATATTAATACCATTAGTTGTAGTTGCACCAATATCTGTTACTTGTTGTAAATTTTGTGAACCACCTCCACCACCACCTCCTGTAATTTCATTTATATTTACAATTGTAACACTTGGAGTAACATTAATATCTACATAGGTATCTGTACCTGTTACATTAACATCAATTACTTGAGTAGTAATACCAGGATTAATAACTACATTATCAATAGTTTCATTTACGATTAAATTAACATTATCTGCCATATTATCGAGTTACATCATTTGTAATTAAGAAATTTCCACTTATATAAGTCTTAACCGTACCATCAGCTTTATCTAATTCAATATCATAAATATAATTCCCTGCATCTATATTTATAATTTGCTTGTTAATTTTAAATAAACCACTTGCAGGAGTTGTAATAGTTATACCTGCATTTGCAATTGAAGTTAAAGATAAATATACTATACCTCCGTATTCTTTTCTTAACTGCATACGTAATGTGCAACCTGTAAGATTTAAAGATAATGAATTAACAAGCATTTGAAAATTAACTTCTTCAAATGTATCTCCTTTTATATGCGTAAAATCTAAAGCCATATCTTAATCGTTTTTATATCTAAAATCTCCTGCATCATTTTGTGGGTAACTTGTTGTTTGTGGTAAAAACCACCCTCCAAAATTAGCAGACATAAATGGAAGTTGGTCTCCTGTTTGTGCTAAATAATATTCTGGGAACAAAGCATAGTTTACAATCATATAATCAATGAATTTTTGAGTATAATTTTGTGCTATTTGTCTTTGTTTCTCAACTAAATAATCAATTTCTGACTTTTCAACTCCTGTACTATTCTCTGAATTATGCTTGAAGACTCCTTTATTAGCAATAGTATAAGAAATAAAGGGTAATATCTCAACCATTGACCATTGTATTGTCATAGGTTTTATATATTCATTTAATAAAGTTAAGTAATTACCAGTTAATGTTCCAGTTACTATACTATCATTAATTTTTTCGTATAATCTTGAACCTAAATAACTAAAGATATGTGTATCTTGTGCTATTATTACAAATTGTTTTATCTTATCTGGATCTATATTTCCATTTAAAACAGTCATTTGTTTTAATTCTTTATCAGTTATAAATAGTGCTTTTGCCATTATCCTTTATAATTTGGGTGATGTCCTATATTTGGCATATCAATTGGTGCTATTTTTGACTCTGCTAATCCTGCTGGAGTTGGTTTATATCCTGCAATACTATCAACTTCTTGACTTGAAGATAATGATTTATCTACATAAGGAGTTCCATCTGTTTTTGTTTTCAATCTATATAAATTTTCATTCCAATAATGTGAACAAGCTACACCGCCTTTATATTTAAAAAGTGAATAAGATTGACCTTCGTGTCCTAATTCTTTATTAACACCTTGAAATGATGCTTGATCAATATCTTCTTTTCTATATACTACTCCATTTGCAGTTCTTGACATCATTTTAACGCAAAAATTACGAGAATTAGGCTTATTATATCGAGCAGCATATTCATAACGTACTTTATAAATATCTTTATCTAAATAACTTTTAGCACTTGGATTAGATTTAATTATATCAGCTAATTTTTGAAGCGTTGTTTTCTTTTCAACTATCAAATTATTTGCCCAATCTTCAATAGATATATTTTTATCTGAATATTCTCTTTTATCTACTAATTCCCATTCATCAGAAATTGACTCTCCATTTAAACTATCAATATCAAAATGATCGTGTACTTCTTCGCTCATTTGTACAGGTGCTAAATCTTCTGGATGCATTGCATCAATTAAAGGATTTAAAGGTTTAAATGTTAAATCTAAACTAATACCATTATAAGATAAAATCTTGTCTATACCATCACAAAATTGCTCTTGGTTAGGTATTATAACATTGTTATCAAATAATACAAATGCGGTCTTTAATTCATCTGCATTAGAACTAAATCCATTTGCAGAAGGAATGCCAAATAGTAACCCTGAAGTAACTCCGTGAGATAACATTATTTTAGCTCTTGCTTCATTACTTAAATATTCATATTGCCCTGCTGCATTATCTAATCCAACTGAATCAATAGTAGTTTTTTTGCTTTCTTCTGAATTAAATGAAACGATTAACTTTTTACCACTTGCTCCTGTAGTTTGACTAACTACTGAATCATTAATAGTTCTTTGTTGGTCCTCTGTTGGAATACCATTATTAAAGTTAATTATTTTTAAAGGTGTGAACCCTGTTTCAACTAATGAAATTAAATACTCTGCAATATCTTCTTCTAATTTTGCATAAGAAATACCACCCAAATAAGAAACACTACTGAAATATTTTTGACCAATTGTATAATTACCAATCATTAATATCTCAAGAGTTCTATCTCCATTACCAAATGATGGTATTAATGTAGGTGGAAAATCTCTTAATTTATCCCAATTATCTGAATAGTAATAATTCTCAATAATTCCTTCTTTATTACATTTTTGTGGTCTTAATAAATGAACTGGCATATGCTGAACATCAACTATAGTCTTTTTATTTTTAGAATAAATAACTTGTAATGCACATTGACCTAATAAATACATATCAGTTATTGCTTTTTTAGTAGTATCTTTACTAAAAAGCATTTTCATTTGTGCATATTCCATCGGTTTACGATTAGCATCTCTTGCATCTAATCCCTTACCAAATATTAATTTAACAATATTATTAATAACCTGGTTATTAGTTGTAGAGTTATTATAACGATCTATCAAAAATTGATAGTAATCATTTTTATCCCCAAACTTAACCCAATCATCTTGCCTATTTTCCACCGCTTTTGGAGGATTGTAGGCCTTTAATTCTATAATATGGTTAGAGTTAGCAATTGAATCTGCTTTCTTTAATCCAAAAGTGTTGTTATTACTCATAAAAAATCGTATCAGATGCAGCAGCGTTTACGTATGCTCCATTATTAATTGAATAATCATCTGCAGTTTGATTAGTGCAGAAAATCTTATCTAAATATATTATATTACCGGATATATCTTTAACTGTAAAATTATAAAAATGATTTTCAACTAAAGTAAATATAGTAGTTGCAGTTAAATAATATTCATTTTTATAAAACGATGGTGTTATTACAGTTTCTACTTGTGTACTTTCATTTCTCAATGTAATAGAATATGCTTCCATATTACGAGGAATAAAAGATACTTGTTGAGCTGATGTAGATTGTAATAGTTTAATCATATATTTTAAACGTATTTTACCCTATATTGTTTCAAAAAAAAACCCCTATAATAAAATAGGGGTAATTTAAAAGTTAACTTAAAAGTTATTAAGTACCTTGTGTAATAGTTCCACCTACTACTGTTGTAATAGCACCTGATAAGAAATTAGCAGCTAATTTTTCCATACCTTGAAATTCAATAGTATATCCTGATAAATCACCTAAAGCAGTTCCAGTTACAACTGTACCACCTGTAGCATCCATACCTTGTTCTAAACCTGCAAAGAATAAATTACCATTGTTATCTTCAACTATCATCTGTGGTCTTGAATAAGCCAAAAGTTTTAATTGTTGATGTGTAACTGCATTCATCTTTTTAAGTTGTAATGCTAATTTTTGTTCAAAAAATGTCGTTCCATTTTCACGTGAACTTGTCATAGTTTGATCAAATGAATTTGTACCTTTTAAATCGTACTTAACTGCAGTGATTGATGCAGCACCACTATTAGATGCAATTGCATCTGATAAAGTTGTAGTACCATAAGTAAAAGTAGAAGGAGTAATATATCCACTTGAAATGATGTAAACAGATCTTAATCCACCTACGCTTGATTTTGTTGGCTCAAGTCTGCCGAGTGTAAACGCTTCTGCTGGCATAGTTTTATAGTTTTAAAAAGGGGATTTTTACATCCCCTAATTTATTATTAATTATCCTCCGTAAAGAACTCCTTTTGTAGCTTGTCCAACATTGGCAGCTAAAGTATAGATAGCTCTTACAAATTGAGTATCTCCATCATTAACAGTTTTACCGATTTCAAAACGGTTTACATCATCTAACAAATCAGTATTCCAAGATACTGCTGCAGGTCTTTGAGCATAAGCCAAGTTATTAGTTGGAGCAGGAATAAAGTTAATTTCTACACCATTGTAATAACATTTTGCATCATTGCTTGGACCATCAAATAAGAAGTTTATTTGTTGAGCAGAACCTTTAGCATTATTAGCTATTCTTGCTAATTGTCTCCAAGCTCTTGGAGCATAAATTTTAACAGGAGACATTGTATCGGCTAATATTTCTGCAGGAATAGCAGCATATATTTTAGCACATTCATCAGCAATATTAGAAGATGTTACAGTAGTTCCTGTTACTTTAATATAACCACCAATTGCAGCATTATCATAAAGTACTTTAGCGAATACACCATCAATTGGTCCAGCAGTTAAACCTGCTACTGCAGTTTGAGTTGCAGCAGTCATAGATCCTTGAGCAGAACCTGGAGTCAAAGCAGCAATTGCAGTTTTTGTAGCTGAAGTAATGCCACCCCAAAATTGAGATTCAGCATCTTCTGAAACATTTGGAGCATATTGTGCAAGTACAGTTGAAGCGAATTCGTTACTATCAATGTTAAATGCACCTGGACTCATTGAACGACCGAAACGACCTGCTCTTAAAGACTCTTGTAAGAATGTTTGTTTGTACTCTAATTTTGTAGGTGTAATTACTCTATCAGTAATGGTCATTGAACCACTATTAGAAAGTGCAGAACCTGTGTAAAGTTGCGCAGTTACTGCTACTGATGCTTCAGTAAAAATTGTACCTGCTTTGATGTCTGTGTTAAATGTAACATATCCATCAGCGATTGTTTTGTTTGCAAATAAAACTTCTTCAAGGATTGGTTCTACTGCTTTACCTCTAATGTCTACCGAAGTATAAGAAATTGCCATATTTTATTTATTTTAAATTTTGTTTAATTAATCTGAATTTTTCGAGTGCAGTTAACTCTCTTACTACTGCTGGTTCTGGATTAGTTACAATTGCTTTCGCACCTGCTTCTGCTAATTCCACTTTTAACGCTTCTAATTCTACTTTTAATGCTTTGTTATCAGCTTCCAATTTTTCAATCTCAACTTTTACTTCAGCAAAAAATGTTTCTTTAGTAATTGTATCAACTACCTTTTTAGGAGCTGACATTACCTCTGCTGGTTCAGCAGCTACTTCAGCAGGAGTTTCTGCTGCTGCTTCTGCAGGAGTTACAGGTTTTACTTCTTGAATAATTCCTTCGTTTTCTACTACAATCATTATTCCATCAACTGTTTCATATTCTCCAACTGGAGCAGGAACAATTCCCTCAGATGTAACTATACCAACTGAATACCCAGGTTCAAATGATTCAGCTTCTAAAACGGTAATACCGTCAACTAATTTCATTTGTTCTAATTTTACTTCAATTGATAAAAGTGCTTTAATTTTGTTTAATGTGTTTTTAAACTCCATTGATTAAATCTTTTATTTTGTTAAACATTAATTCATCTTCAGACATTTCTAATTTTTCATTAAAAAATCCTTCGATTGAAAATCCTTTGATCTCACCTGATTTAACTTTTTCTTTTATATCAGGATTGTCAATTGATATAGCAACCATCCAAGTGTTAATTGGATAATCAAATCCATACATAACACTTTTATCATTTACCATATCCTCTTTTAGCCACGTTTCAACAACTGTTACGCCTTCAACTTTAGACTTGTGCTGTAAGGTCGATTCCGATTGATAACCGTTTTTCATAAATTTATGTGCAGTTTTTTGGATTGTATCACCACTAAAAAATACCTGGTATACTTCTCCATCTTGCCCCATTCTGTCTATTTTCATATCAGGAATAAGGACTGCACCTAATAATATATTTTTTTTAGATTCAATTTCTTTAAATTCAATCTTATGCTCTTTTGATAATGCAACCCAGGTTTCTTGGATGGCAGGTTGGTTTACTAAACTAATAGCAAATACTCCATCTTGTTCCTCATCCAATACTAATTCAAAAACTTTTTTACTCATAAATTTTAAACGTAAAAACCACCTTTTTGTTTCACACTATTTTTATTTAGACTAATTCTAAATAAGCATTTATACTCTTTATATATATATATTTACTTTTTTTTAAAAAATTTAATAAAAAGGGTATACCCCCTAAAATGAAATGTCTTTTTTAGGGGGGGGTATATAATTAACCTATACTTGCACTTTGGATTATATTTTTTTGTAAAGATTGAGCAGTTGTAACATCATTAGCTACTACATAAGCTTTAATAGGTTGTTGTTGTTGATTGCCTATTGTTTGTGCTAATTGATTTGTTGCACTTGCACCTACTACATTAAATGCAGGAGCAGATGGTGCAGCACCCATATCTCCACCACCACTTGGAGTACCTCCTCCACCTAATGCACCTAATGCTTTTGATGTAGCTGCTATATTTGCTGCAATTCCAATCCCTGCACTAACTTTATTTAAAATCTTTTTAGTTGTTAAATATCCTACACCTGCAGGTCCCATTAATGCTGCTGCTGCCGTATCTGCTGCATTAGCTGCTTGAGTACCAATAATTATTCTTGCAATACCCATAGCACTTTCTGCCATAATTAATCCTTTTTGAATAGCTTTATTTTTAGAAAATAATCCTTTTAATAAATTTATTCCTCCTTCTGCAACCGCAAAAGATTGTTCTTGTATTGCTTTTTTTCCATCAGCTACTGCCTTTTCTTGTGCTAATAATACTTTACTTGTTTCAGTTGAATTAGTTTTTAAAGCATTATTTATTTCTTGATTTTTAGTTGCGTATTCTAATTCGGCATCTACTCTTGCTTGAGTTCCTTCTTTAGCTCCATTTATTTTTAACTGTAATCTTTCAAGTTCAATTCTTTTTTCTTCTTCTAAATTTAATCTTTGATTTTCAAGTTTTTTTAATTCATCTGTTTCTAATGTTTCATTAAATTTCTTTTGTTCAATAGCTAAAGCATTTAAACCTTCAACTTCAGATTGTCCTAAAGCTATTTTTTCTTTTTGTAAAGAAATACTATTAGCTATTTGTTCACTTCGTAATCCTTCAACTTGTGCAAGTACACCTTCTTTATTGGCTAATGCTTCTGTTACTGCTGCTTGGTTTTCTATGCTTGAATTCATAGCATAAGTAGCTTGTGCAGCTTGAACTTGTAAATTAGCTTGAGACAACATTGCAGCTTGTTGTTTTTCTAATACACCTTTTAATTTATCATTGGCTTTTATTCTATCATCAATAGATAATAAATCATTATCCCTAACTTGCCTTAATTTTTCAGCTTGTCTATCATATTGTTCTACTAATCTACCTTGTTCAGCAGCAGCTAATATTGCAGAATTTTGAAGTTTAACATTTGCTTCAGATGCTTTAAAAGTTTTTACTGCATAATTACCAATAGCTTCAGCAGCTTCTCCTATTGCTTTTTTCCCTCTATCAACAGAATTATTAACACCTGTTAAGACATCAATATATTCTTTACCTGCTTTTTTTACAGACTCCATTGCACCTGCAAAATCACCTTCAAATACTTTCTTTAATGCACTACCTAAATATCCAACTGTATCTAAAAATGAATTAAATCTTTCTATTAAATTTTCTTTAATTAAATCACCAAACTTTTGTAAATATTTTGTTGGATTCTCAAAAACATCTTTAAATATTTTAACAACAGATGGAAAATTATCCATCACAAATCCAATCAAATCATTAAATGCAATAGACAAAGCACCAATAGCAGTATTAAATAAATCAACAACCTTTTGATTCTTACCTAATATTTCTTTAAACATATTAAAGGCTTCCATCACTAAACCAATACCAATAGCTTTAACTGCTAATCCCATTCCTTTAAAACTTTCGGATAAAGATTTTACACCACCTTCAGCAGATTTAGTAGATTTTTGGACATCTTTCATTCCATCAGTAATGTTCTCTAAATTATTAGATAATTTTTCAATAGCTTTAGCTAAAGAATCTAAATTACTTTTAATTTCTAATTCTATTGTTTTCTTTTCAGCCATTTTAATTCTCTTTTTATTTGTTTAAATGCTTGTTTCCAAGTTGTTGGTTTTTGGTACTTTCCTTTAGCTATTTCAATCAATTCACTTTGTCCGTAAAATTCATTAAGTGCTAATAAATCTAAAATGTGCTTTATCATAATGTTCTAAAATCTGTTAATAATTCAAATTGAACTTCTCCTGTTGTTAAATCTGTATTCATTGTGTTAATCAAATATCTCTTATCTCTTATAATAAGTCTATCGTTTAATTTAAGAGTAGTTAATAGTGATGTTGGTAATATTCCACTAACTTTAATTAATCTTGCTTTAGAATTAAATATATTAGCTAAATAATTTTTATAATATTGGTCATATAATCCTTTATCAATTGATTGTAATGTTAATGTTGATAGTTGTTGATTGAAATTTAATCCATAAGTATTAGTACTATCATAATATTCTTGTCCAAATGCTTTGTAAGATGTATGTTGTGTTGATGTACCACCACTTGATTGAATATTAAACCAAAAATCAGTTCCCGTTAATGATGTTAATGCAGTTGGATTATAATCATATAATATTACAGGTTTAGGAATATATTTTTGTAAATCAGTTTTTAATGAATATCCTACTTGTAATTTATCTTTTAAATTATTAAAGTTTAAATTTTCAAATGGTAATTTTATAGAATATTCATCTCCATCATTATTGGTATTATAAAATAAAGAACCATATTCGATTCCATTAGCTGAATTAAAACCAACATTAACTAAAGACTCTGATTTCTCATATTCAAAGTTAATTTTCTTATATGTTTTTACTCGGTTTAAATTAATAGCATCTGATTTTATATATTTTGTAATATCTATAATTGAACCATTTGTATAATATTCTTCAATTTGTCTAATCGTATAGTTAATTCCATCTTTTGAATAACAAGTAAGATTAAACATTTTAAGCAATCCACTAAAAAAATCTTCTATTTTAATTTCTGGAAATTGACTATTTATTTTTAAAGTTGATAAAGTTATAACTTGATTTGAAGTAGTATCTAATACTTGTGTTCCAGCATTTACTAAACTTGTTTGAGACCATCCTAAAACAACATCTGTAAATCCGCTTGTAAATGTCATTGTTCCATAAGTCAATGTTATTCTTATTTCAAATGTTTTATTTTGATATGCAGATAAAAAAGCATCTAATAATCTAAATGTTTGTGTAGTGCTTGGACTTTGAGTATTATTAGATATTTTAGTTATAGAATAATCATCTGTAACATTCCATAATTCTACATCAAAAGCACCAGTTCCACTTGCTCTCCATCTAAAATCTACAGTATTAAAATAAGCATTTGTATTTTGATTTGGAGTTGTAAATCTTCCAGTTGCAAAATCATAACTTTGCCATTGATATTGTGCATAAGTTCCACTTGGAGGGAATCCAGTTTGTGTTTGATATTTTATAACATCATAAGTTAATTTTGGTGTAAATATATCTGAATTTTTTAACCATAAATAAGCATTTGTAAACCTTGCATCAGTTAAAAATGTACTTGGATCTTCAGTTGTTCCATCAAAGTTAATTCCAAATTGATTTTCAATCATATTCAAAACTGGCTTTAATCTTATAGCAGGAAATAATTCATTTGAACGAATAGGATATGCAGAGTCGCTAATATTATTTGTAGGGTCAACTGAACTATTATAATTCCAATATCTTGCAGAACTAATCAAAGGAAATTTGATATCCGGATAAGCTGGACTTGTTGTTTGTAATGTAACTTTATCTTTTACTAAAGTAGTATCATAAGCAAAATCATAAGTAGTATCAGTTAAATCTTTTAAATATAATCCGTTAAACTTATCTTTTAAGCTACCTAAAGCTCCAATAAATGTAATACTATAATCTTGTGGTTGACCATCTTTTACATTGCAACTTTCAAGTTGTATTTTACCACTTCTAAAAAGTATAGTATCTATTTCAATATAAGCATCAGCTTTTACTAATGTACTAAATCCATTATCGTTACTATTTTCGTACCAATGTCTGAATATTTTATTATTTTGTTTTGATGCAGGAACTACAAATGTCTGTGAAAAATCTGTATAGGTTTTACTTATATCATTAACATTTTGAATAGAACTATTGACTGATATTTTTTCATCGTCAAATAGTTCTACTCTATTATATTCTAATGTAGTTGCATCTTTAATATATATTCCTACTACTATCATACAACATCATTTATAAGGTTATAAGCATATTCAAATTCTATTTCATAGTTTATCAATCTATCTTTTAAATTTGTCTTTAAATCGCTTCCTTGTGTTTTTACAGTTACAGGTTTAGCATCTAATAAAACAGTTTCACTTAATAATAAATCAGTTATTAATTCTGAATAGTTTTGATCTACAAATCCAGTATTTAATTTTACTGTTTGAGTTCCATTTATATTAAATGTTTTTACCTGGCCTTTAGAAGTATTATAATTAATTGCACTTGGCATTAATTTATAATCAGTTCCTTTTACTGCAATAGTATTAGTTTGTTGTTTAAAAAACATTATATCTTGCCATCCACCATAACGATTTACAAAAGAACATCTAACCGGATTATATTTATATTCAGCTATTGGATATGCATAAGTAATAAATGATACTACTGGAGTTCCACCTGATGGAGTTAATGAAGTTGTAACTTTACATCCTGTTGCATAATTAGAACCCAAATTAATTACAATTGAAATAGGAATAGAATAATTGAAAATACCAGCAACTCCATTTTGTAAATTATAAGTTACAGAATTTGTATTAGTTAAATTTTCAAATCTAACTGACAATGTACTTGTGCTTAATTTGTCAACTATAAAATTATAGTTTTGAATATCATTATCTCCAGACCAATAATATGTATTTATTGAAGGATTTAATAATGGTGTTAATAATGAAGTTGATGTTGTTTGTCTACCGTTTGAATAATTTGTAAATCCATTTACACCTACATAATCAGTAGTATCTAAAGAAGTATAAGTTGTTCCTACTAACTTATATCTTGTAACTCTAAAATTAACCCATTCGTTATTATCAAATTCTTCAGGTTCTTCTGTTGTAAATGGTAAAATATTATCTATAAACTCTTTAACATAGTTTGATACATTATAAGTATTACTTATTTGTGTAGCACTTGGAATTGATTTAGACAGAGTATAAAATCCTGTTCCTGATGTTGGAACTGCATTACCTTTTTGCCAAATTGCCAAATCTATTTTACTACCTATTTGCCCTGTTTCTGCAATCTCAATTATAAATGGACTTCTTACTTTTACTACTTTCATAATGTATGGTATATTGTATCAATCAATTCTTCATCTATGTATATTTCCTCTTTGCAAACATTAAATAACCATTTGCTTGAATCAATTGCATCTATACTCTCAATTGTTATAGTAGGAATATCTTCTTCTCCTTTATAAATCTTTACTATGTTCATTTTATATCTTTTAAATTATAATCTACCATTGTTTCAACATCTTGTCCAAATGCTTTTATTAAATCTACATCTATATATTTTTTATAACCTGCTTCAAATGGCTTGGTAAAAAATAAAGAAGGTTTAATTCCTTTGTGAAAAATACTTCGTGTAATTAAGAAAGCTGTTGCCTCGTAAGATAAAAATCTCCCCTTCGATCCTTCCGCTTTGCTCCGAAATTGAAAGCCTCTCTGTCGTACCCATTTGTTTATTCCTTGTGTTAATCCTCCTTTTGGTCCTGTGCCTGATCCAAATTTAAATGGACTGTTAGGAGCTTTTGCTGAACTTGATTTACCTTTTACTCCTTTATCTTGAAATGCTCCATAGTCATCCATTGAAAATCCAACAATACTAAATCCATTTTCGGTAACTATCTCTCCTTTTAAACTATCGTATAATTTTTTAGATACATTCTTACCACCTTTGGTTAAATTGCTCCTGGACTGTTGGATTACATAATCTCTAAACTTTTTTATGACATTATCAACTTCAGTCATTATCTTATAGGCATATCATTAGGAACTAATATATCAAATGTAACTGTGCATCCTGCAACCTTATCTTCAAACCTATCTCTAAAAAATTCATAGTTTACACTACCAGTTAATTGATATAAATCTGTAAATAAATCTCCCCTTCTTAACATTTCTACCAATTTTATACCTACCATTGATTGTGTATGCATTACATCTTGTTCGTTACTATCATCATCATTAACCAAATCCATTGAAATAACGGACAAATTATAAGCAAATGCTTCTCCTTCCTCTCGGAATGAATTAACAACTATATGGGATATTGGATAAATATCTTGTTTATTTAATGCAATATTAAAAATAGATCCACTTGTAACTGTTTTACAAAACAAATCCTTCTTTAATTGCTCCTCTATTGTGCTTAAAACTTGGTAATATCCTATCATTTCTTTATCATTTTAGACTCTAATTCGTTCTTTTGCTTCTCAAAACTTAACCAGGTTAAGCATTCGTGTATATTTAATCTTGTAATTTCGTCAAATCTTGTAAGGTCTCCTTGAGACAAAGCATAGTACGAACTGTAATATCCCCATCTTTGCCCAAATTGCCCTGCAGCAGAATATTCTGTACCTCCGGATCCTTCTCCAAATAGACAATCGTAGCGTTCAATAATGCGTTCCCTAAACGATAAAAAAAAACCGTAGCACCTAAACAAACATCTAATGGAGCATATTTCATTACATCTCCATAAGTTACTGTTCCATTATAATCCTCAATCTCATACGTGCCATTTAATCCATTCTTTTTAATTGGTCTATATAACACTGCGATTGCCCGATGCATCATATCCCAATCAGTTATATATGTATCTAAATCGGTATATTCTCCAAATGTCATATCTTCTAAGTTGGGAATGAATCCAAATTCAGTACCACCTAATTTAAATCTTTGTATTAACTTATGCTCTTGGTTAAACATTGCACCTAAAGAAGCAGTAATATCGTTTACATCTTTATATTTTATAAGTGCAATATCTTTTAAATCAATTCCACAGAATATCTGTACCATCTTTTGGTGTAAGAACTCGGAATCTTCATTGTCTTTAGCAATCTTTAAAAATGCCTGGTATTGAGATAATTTAATCTCATTTAATTTAGTCGGGATTGTGATTTCTAACTTCATATATTTTAAACGTATTTAATAAAAATTTGTTTCACACAAAAAAGGATAACCATTTACGATTATCCTTTTAAGCTCACTAATAATAAACAATTAACTAACTAACTAACTTTATATCTATTGCAAAAAAATTCTCTTTATACATATCTCTAAATAGTGTGATCACCATTTGCTCATTATCTGCTACTATTTCAGCGTGTTGATAATCCTTCTCATTATCGCCATATCTGAACCATCCTTTTACATTGTATCTTTTCATACTATCTAACTATTAAACTGATTACAAAATAAGCTGCTACTACTCCGATAAAATAAACCTGATATTTTTGTTTTGATAACATAATGTTTGTTTTAGTTGTTAATACTTATGCAAATATATAAACTAATTTTAAACTACCAAATTTTTTTTCACTTTTTTTTTAAAATATTTTTATCCTTGCATTTGCTATCTCAAACATATGCCTTAACTTCTGTGTTTGTTGGAATGTTCTCGGTAATGCAATCTGTACTTCTGTACCTGTCATCAAATGTATGTAACATTGTACAAAAGCTATCATATAAGAATAGTTCATTAGTAAATATGGTATTTGCCCCTTTCGGGATTGCTTAAATTAAAAAATATATTATAACGGATTGCATCAATAGCGTGATTCCAATTATCAATAACTAAACCTGACTTCTTATCCGAGTAAACATAGTTATTAAACTCCTTCGCTATATTGCTACTTGCCTCCTCAACTATAATTGTATAATCTTGCATCAATGCTAATCCTGCTGTTATGCTTCCTGGTCCTTTTGCAGTTGCTATTATATTACATCCATTCGCTGCCATTTCTGCAATCAATCTTGGCTCTGCACTATCAGCTATTATTAAGCGTTCTCTTGCAATGTTTTTATTATAGAATACTATTTCGCTTGTGGTTAGTTTTGGCTTGTATAAATGCTCCTTTACATAGATAATCTTTTTAGTCTTATCTATTGCCACCTCAACCAATGTAGTCGGATCAATACTAAATCCATAATCCTGTCCAAATGATGTTTGTAAGTTATCCGGATTGAACTCTCCAAATCTCCAATTAGTAAATACAACTCCTTCTGCTTTATCTAACCATCCACCTAAAATAACGTGTTGATATTTCTTTGGATTTAATTCCCTTATCTTATCAATCTCATTTATGAATGATTGGTCCAGGTTGTCTATATTATCCTGATAGGTTGTATGAATATAAGTAACATTTCCTTTTGTTCCATTAAAGCCTTCAGATATTCCTTCGCTTTCAAAAAACCTTTTATAAATCCAATGTTCTTTAGTTGCAGGATTTAATATTAAAACTATTCTATTCTGTACTCCTTTTTGTCTGATTGATAAATTAATCTTATCAAATATATCTTCATCTACTAACTCCTCTGCTTCATCTAATATCCAAGTACTTGTACCTTGTAATGATTTTAAGTTTGCAGTTTGATCTCCGGAGCTTGTTTTAATTCCTTTAAAGATTATAACTGTTCCTGATTTCTTATTTATTATTTCGCCTTTATTGACTTCAAACAAATCATTTGCTTCCATTAAGTCTATCTTCTCTTGGAACTCTGGAATAATAGATAAGTGTGCAGATGTCATTGTCTGCCTTGTAAATAATATCTTATGCCCTGATTGAAATGACAAAGTCGATGCAAAAACTCCAATACTAAAGGATTTTGAAGAACCTCGTTATCGTCCCCCCGTTACAATGTAATATCTACTATTACTTGCAAATAGGGGGACATATTTTTTATTTAAAGTTATTTCAGTCATTTGATATTTTTACTATTTTATTTTTAAATATACCAAATTTTGCTTCTTTTTTATTTAATCTAAATAATATATTTTTAGTAGTACAATTAAAATGTTTTGCAGCATCGCTAACACATTCAAATTTATTTAATAAATTATTTTCAATGTCAAAAACATCAATTGGATTTGAATGAAGTAATTGTTTTTTTCTTAAAAATTCTTTTGAATGTGTTTTACCAAAAAATGGATTTAGTTCTCTAACTTTACCATACATTCCATTTAATTTTCCTGTAGTTTTTATAGATATTAATTTTCTAACATCATCTCTTTTAGATGGATTATTTTCTCCTTTTAATAATTCAGATTGAAAAATTCTTAATTCTTCATATTTTTTTGAATCTCTAAAATTTGAATTAATACTATTATTCATTAAGTGAAATGCAGCAGAAGAATTTTTATCTCTATAATGTTTAAATAAAAAATAATGTGCTAAATAATGTTCTCTTGCAGTTAATAAAACTAAATTACTATCTTCATTACTTCCTTTTAACCATCTTGGTATTATATGATGATTCTCATAATAATTACCATCTCCTTTATATCTATTATATTCTTTTCTGGTATTACATAAATTATTATAATGTTTAATATAATCCATTAAGATTTAGCATAAAAATTAGTCAATGTCATTCCGTAAACTATTCTAACTTTGTGCTTCATTTCCTTACAAAGTTTTTTATATATTCTTGGATGGACCGTAATTACATTAGGCTTTACTTCTAAAGAATTTGCATCCTGAACTATTCTATTATAAACTGGTCTTGAAATTTGTTTCATTACTTAAATTTAATAACATCTTTTAAATCAAAATCGTTTACATTAAGATTTGTATTTTGATCTATAACTTGTTTAGGCATTCCATATCTATATTGTAACCAAGTCTTAATTGCATTTGTATCTCCTTTGCTTACTTTTTCTGCTAAAGCTGCCCATACTTCTTCCGGTACTGCAATAGCATCCATAGACTCAATAAGTGTTATCTCATCTATCTTTGGTTTCCTTCCTGCTCCTGGTCTTGCACCACCCATTTTCTTAACTAATTCCATATTGAAAAAATTTGGTTATTCAATTATATTAATTTACCAACTTGTCCCAATGCTTTTATCACATCGGTATTGTTGTCATAATGTTTATCTATTTTTAATTCTTTTATCTTTTTAATCTTTTCTGCATTAGATCCTGTTGCATAAACTTTATCAGGTGATATTCCTAATCTTCTTGCAGTTCCTATCATTCCTTGTTTAGAATGTCTTGCAGAAATGATATATAAGTTATCTCCATCGTTAATTAGCTTTTGTGCGAGTTCAAAACCTTTTTTAGTTGATAATGTACCATCGTAATCAAAACTAATCTTTAAACCTGCTAATAAGAATGCTGATTCACAAACTGCATATCTTTGTTCGGTATCATATTCAGATTTCATTTTCTCATCTGACATACACCGTTCTAAAAATTTGTCTTTGTGTTCTCCTGAATTAGGCTTTGGTATCGGCATCTTTTGATTTTGTTTTTGGTGCTTCAGCAAATGTAGATAGTATATCTATATAAGTTCTCCATTGTGAATCATTATCATTTGCATCTACTAATCCTCCTACTTCTTCTTTATAAACTTCAGCTAAAATTATTTTTTGACCTAAAGTCAATTCCTTTTTATTATTGAAATGATCATTGATTATTTCTTGATTTTCTTTTTTCATTTTGATATAGTGTTTTTATTTTAAACGTATTAATCCTTAATTTGTTTCAAACGTTCCTTTAGTTCTTTGAGTGTTCTATAAACCCAATTATAATCGTAGTGGTATTTTAAAGCAAATTTACGAAGTGATAATTCTTCTTCAATATATTTTAAATAGAATAACTTTTCATCCCAACTCCAATTATCTAAAGTAAATAATACATCTGTTATATCTGTTGTAGTTGATGGTTCAATATCTTCAGCATCCAGGTTATCGTAAAACGGAATGGTTTCTATTTTCTTTTTACGTATCATATCTATGCAAACCGATCTAACTACATATCCAAAAAATGAATCGTTTATATTTTCTTTACCATATATTTTTAGATAGGCATCCTGTACTGCATCCTCTGGAAAATCTGTAATTCCAAATGAATAGGCTAATCCAATCCAATACTTATGCTTTTTATATATCTCATCCATAGTTCAAATATAGTATAAATCCAAAGATAAAATAACATATTTATTAACAATAGGAAAATTCTTACTATTCCTTTATACTCTTTATATATATATATAATCTTTTTTTTTTTAAAATTTAAAATATATATAAAAATAAGTTTTTTACACCCCCCCCTATTTCAAAATCTTTTTTTAGGGGGGGGTATAGGAAAACGTTAAATTAATTTTTTTAAAACTTCATAATCTCTAAATGTAAAGTTAGGCATTGGTTTATCCCATAACTTATTCCTATTATCTTTTTTTAGTGCTTCTATAATATCTGTATAGTGCCATCTTCGTTTGGGATGTGGTATCATATCTAAATAGTTTACTAACTTTTTATCTCTTGTGCGTTTGGTTACAGTTGGAACATAAACCTTTTTATTTATTTGCAATGCACGGTTATCATATATTTGTTTTTCAAGTGCAAATAACTCCTGATCCTTATCATAAAATGCCTTTTGAATATTAGCATAGTTAAAATAGGTTTTAAATTTATTAGTACGTTGATAACATAAGGTAACAGATGAAACAGTCATCTTTAATTTATCAGCTATCTTTTGATTTGTCAATCCTTTTGAATGCTCCTGATTAACGTAAATGTTTTTTAGGATAGTGAATACTCTATTTCTATTTTGTTCCTTTAAATCGACTCCAAATAAGTCTTTTATTTCTTCTAATGTCATTACAAGTATTTTTCTATTTTATTAAATTCAATCTCTATAAATTCTTTGGTATCATAAACGTAAATAGATGCAAACCATACATTACCTTTTAAAGTAGATCCAGCTAATCTACAATCGTGTGCTAACTTGTTCTTAAACATCTTTGAACCTATTGGAGTTTCTTCTCCTCTAAATAAATAATTACCGCATCTCATTATTTAATTGGTTTTAAAAGTAACATTCTATCATCAATATAACAATCTAAAAAACCAGTATTCTCGTATTTTAATATTGCTAATTTTTTATTATATTCTATAATTTCTTTTGATATTGATGCAAGTTCTATATTATTTTTATTTTCTCTTGCATTTTGTAAACTTTCAATAAATGAATTTCTTTCAACTATATGCATTTCATATCTATAATTACTACTTGACCATATTGGTATATGTATCATTAAAAATATAATACTTAAAATAGTAATTAAAATACCAAAAAATTCAAAAGTTTCATTTTGAAAACATAAACTTATACCAAATCCTAATATCCCTAATCCTATAATTAATTCTATCATATTATTTTTTTTAATTGTTATTATAATTTAAAATCCAATTTAGATTTAAGTTTCTCAATATAAAGAGTTGCATCCATTAACTCCTGCTGAAGATGATTTAGCCATTCTAACATAGTCAAATCATTTCTATCTAATGTTGTACCATATTTTTTAATTCCTACATTAGATCTATCTTTAAATTGGTCTATTACTGATTCTACAATAAAGTCTTTAACTGGTCTCGGTTCAGTGCTATTAGTTGTCCATTCCATAACTTCGTAAATTTTATCTTTCATAAATTTAAGTTTCTGCGGTGATTATCACCGCAATTAATACTGTTCGTTAAACTTTGTCAATATTTCAACATCAAATCCATTCGTACGTAACATATCTATTACATATTGCTGCACAGGTGATATTATACCTTTTGGTTGTTTTACTTCTATAAACTTAACATCTCCATCTTTTAAACACATTAGATCAGGTATTCCATTCATAGAAGTTTTAATTAGTTTTACAACTATCCATCCATCTGCCTGGAGCTTCTTTTTAATATTACTTTGAATATTACTTTCTAACATAAGTCAAATGTATATTATAATAATTTCTTAAACAAATTTAATGTGAAGTTTTTTTTATTTAATACTGATTTATAAATAGCGTTCTCAATTCCACCTTTTGCAAATACCCAATAGACATCATTTGAGGATCGTTCCATTGTGGTGAGTCTATCTCTACTTTGCCAATATGATGTAGCACTAAAATCAATATTATAATATACTAAAAACTTTGCGTTTTTTAAACTTATACCTTCACGACCGGATACAATTTGTAAAGCTATACATTTATCTGTTGTATTAAATTCATCCAAATCTTCTGTTAAATCACTTCCATAAATGCTTTTTAAGGCATTTAGTTCTTCCTTAAATTTGTAGAATATAGCAATCTTATTAAATCTAAATCGTTTCTCTATAAATTTTGCTTTGCTATAATCAATTACCATAGATGTACCATCTTCAAACTTACAAGTTCCTGATGATAGTTGGTGTATCTTCTGCATTAATTTAACTCCAGTATCTCCTAATATCAATCCACTTTTACCTTGCACAATTTTATCACGTTTTAAACGTTTAATAATATCGTAGGTTATATCCTCCATTTGGCACTCTAAAATATGTTCATTTACTTCGGATGTAAACCCAGCTTGAGCTTGTGTAAAAGTTATAATATACGGTTGTACACTTTTTAGTATTAACTGCTCTTTTCCATCCTTATAAACTTTTACTCTTGCATAACCAAGATTTTGTTCTGTAACATTAACGTAATCATTCGCCCATTTGTAGAAGTTAGTGTAATGTTTGAATGGACTTTTATCTGTTATTTGTAATTGATGATACCATTGACTGAATGATTCAGGAGTTGGTGTACCTGATAGAAATATCATTGGCACTTTACTAAATCTTTTACGGATGTCCTTTTGGTATTTACTTGCTTTTGGAAATGCAGACAATCCGTGAGCTTCATCAATTATAACCACATCAAAATCATTGTATTCAATTGTATGCAAAGATTCCTTGTTAATGATAATTAGGTTATATAAATACCCAATGTTATCATAATCGCTTTTGATTGAAGAAAATGCTTTGATTTTAGTTATGAATAGCACTCGTTCAGCACCAAAGTTATAAGCAGTTTCTAAAGCAGTAATTGTCTTTCCAGTTCTAACTTCCATCGATAGGTAAACAAATCCACATTCTTTTAGGATTTTAGTAGCTTTTTTAGCTATTTCATCTTGATAAGGTCTTAATTCCATATTATAGTGTGTATTTTAAAAAATAATGTGGCTCAAAAGCCTTTCAACTCTACCGAGTGACACCCCGATACTCGCCACATTAAATTAATCAAAGTGTTTGAAGTGATTTAAACAAGCAAAAAATGCAAGAAGCTCGTCAGTATGAATTTCAATTCTCTTACTATCCCATTTTCCTGTACTTATTTCACTTTCAAAACTTACATCGTATCCTTCTCCATTTACCCACTCAGTTAGTTTACAAAAACAATGTCTCATACCATCTAATTCATATTCAACTGTCTTTCCTTTTCCAAATAGCTTTGGTCTATAATAATCCTCTTTTATAGCTTCTTCTTCTTGTTTTACAAAATGCTTTTTAATTTTATCTAATAATTTCATTACTCTATCAATTTATCAATGTTAATATTATGTTCTTCAAGTATATCTGCAATTTCATCTCCCATAAAATCAACAACACTCGACCATTCAGGAGTATCTATATAACTTTCGTATTTTCTAAACATATTCTTACGCAATTGTAGTATATCAAATAAAGCACAAGCCATATCTAATGACTGATTTACTCTATTAAACTCCATTTGTTCTTCGGGTAAATTAAATTCTAATGTTGCTTTCATAGTGATTTATCAAATGTTAAAAAAAATGCACATATACAACTTACTATAAGATATATTCTTACTACTATCCATTCAATATTTACTGTAAGTATATCCCAAGAAATCCAACAACCTATTGCGTAAATAATTATACAAATGGTTATTGGAAATACTATAAAAAATACTAAATAAATTTGTAAAAACTTTTTTATTAATTCTATTACTTTCATTCTCCTTGTCCTTTTTTGATTAAATAATACCATAGCCAAATCATTTTTGACCTTATAAACTCGTATGCAATTACAACTAATATATACTTCATAATTTTTCTATTTCTTTTTTAACTCGTTCCCAATATAAATGATGTGGTATTGTTTGTATAAATTCATTTTCATCATTCAGTATCTCATCAACTGCTATTAATGCACATTGTTTCATATCAGGTAATCTATATTCTATTTCTAAAGGTTCGTCATTATACCCATCCCAAGTGTTTACTAAATATTTATATTTATAAACTAATTCTATTGCTTTTTCTTTTGGTGTCATAATTTTTAAAATGCTAAATCATTAATATCTTCTTCTACTTCTCCTATTGTAAACCATTTCATTCCGTTGCTATTACCATCAGTATATTTTAAATCTTTATATGAGCAGTATTTTTGTATCCATATTTGGAAACGTTTATGTGTCAATTTAAATTGTGCAAAATCGGGATAATCTCTTTTGAAGTTATCTAAATAAATTTGCTTATCTAATCTAATTCCACTTGGTAAATTTTCGCTATCATTTGTCCATTCATCAAACTCTGGAGATGTAGCAGATATAAATTTGCGTTTCTTACTATTTTTACTATTTTGAGCAATCAATCCTAAACTAAAATATGTCTGTAAACATTCCACCATATAATTGTCAAACTTATTAAAATCTTCAAAGGACCAATCATCAAATAATTGCCTTCCAAAATCTTGTTCTGGTGTTAAGTTCTTACCATAAAATTGAGCAATTTCTAACTCGTGCCTTCTTCTATCTTGGCTATGTCCATCTCCTTTAATTGCGTAGTTAGTAGATATAATTACTTTTGGTGATTCGTGTACATTTAGCTTTATAGCATCCTTATTTTTGCGTTCTAAAGTTATACCCTCTGTTATCAAACTAAAATTATTCTCAAAATCAAATCCCTTTTTAACGTCATCAAATACCAAAACTTTAGTTTCTAAAGATATTGTCTGATATGCAAATGATTTCTTACTATCAAACTGCTTACCATCAATTATATCACATCTTCTTATCTGACCTATACCTTGCACAAATAAACCCTTTCCGGTGCCACCTTCAGGAGATTCAGATATAAGCTCATCATTTAATATTATTGCCTTATTTTGGCTTCTATTTTTGTAGTTAAGTAATAGATACCCTATTGCACATTCAATAGCAGTTGGATCACTATGTGAGATGTTATTGATAAATTGTTTATAGTCATTATTGTTATCCGTTGAAACTATCCAATCCCTATCTAATATCTGACTATCCCAAATATATCCATCCATTTCAAAGTATTCCTTTAAAACTGCATCTGATTTAGTTACTTCTAATATACCATTTTTAAATGGAATAAATGATTTATAGGCAAAATCTTGCATCATTAACAAATCAATCGTTTCAAGCATAATTAAATACTGTTCAGTAAATAAATTATGATAAGTAGAGCAGTAATTAAAAACATCAATTTTACCATTTTCAAGAAGATAATTCAAAACAAAATCTTTTATCCTGGATATTGATGACTCCTTTACTTTGTTCTCTTTAACATAAACAAACATTGGTTTATCACTTCCGTTTGGATAGTGCTTCGCAAATCCTTTATTTTCTAAAAATAATTTGTATTTATGTGAGTCAATTTTAATGTTATCCTTTTTATCTAAGAACCAAAAATCCTCTTGATCGTGAACCTCTTTTAATTCATTATAAACATCCTCTTTTATATTATGCATTCTGATAACCTCATCTTTGCCTTTTGACAAATCAACTTTAATCTTATCAATCTTTTGGTAATCTTCAAAAAATTTAGAGTCAAATTGTCGTTTACGATATGCAGATTTAATTGTGTTCTTTACTTCTTGCTCTGAAAAATCACCTATAACTACATTATTAAAAATATAACCTTGAGCATTATATTCCTGGATTCCATACTCACAAAATGCACCTGCCAAATCAAATATATAAGCATTGCGTTCACCTTCATTAAATCCCTTTTGCCAATTAAATTTCATTATCTTTTCAATAATCTTATCTTCATCAGTAATTGGAATTAAAGGCACACGTTCTGAAATTGTAAATCCCTCATCTACTAATTTAGCATCAAATACTTCAGCTTCGTAATTGATATATATATTTGGATCATATGACTCAAAACAAACCCTATCTACATTTGAATTGGCAATATCAAAATAATCATAATCAAACTCCTTTTGGAATGCTTTAAAATATTTTGGATGCGTTTCTTTAGTTGCAATTGGTATTTTTACAACACCTTTAATACCATTACCTGATGGTGAAATAAAAAGTAAACAAAAATGTTTATTTTTTTTCAATAGTTCCAGGTGATTATTCATAGTTTCCATATTAGGATACTTATCAAAATCAACAACCATTAACCCAGAATGCTTAACCAATCCATTTGAGTTACGTTCTGTAAATTCACCTGCAAATAAGATGCAAGGAAGTTGTTTTTTTAAATCTTCTCCATTGCGGATGCGTTCGATTAGGTCTTTACTTTTACCTTCTTTTATTCGTGCCACAACCTTTTCAATAGGTACTATAAATGGAACTTCTTTTGATTTTAATAAGTCTTTAAATACTGATATTTGCATAGTTAAAATAAAGTTAATGTACTATTTTTTTCTTCAACAAAAGCCTTATGATTATTTTCATTTATTTTAAAGTAACTTTCTTTTAATTCAATAGATATTGATTTACGATTCATTTTAATTGCTGAACAACCTTCTGAACCAATACCTCCAAATGGGCTTAAAACTGTATCTCCTTCATTTGAATATAAATGTAATATTCTTTCAATAGTATCTAATTGTAAAGGACAAATATGCTTTTCATCATTTCCATCTCTACTACTTCTATATTGTAAAGTTCTTGAATAATCAATATCATACCAAACTGGAGATGCATATTTTTGCCATAAATCAACAGGTAAGTAATCTAATTTACTTGAGTCTTTATCTTGATGTGTTATTGGTATTTCATTATCTCCTTCATTTCTAAAAAATAAAACATAATCAGGAATACCAACTCTTGACATTATACTATCTTTTTTAATTGTTTTATGTAATAATCCTAATGCTTTTGTTCTTTGCATTTCTGTTACTGGATTTTTCCATAAAGTTACCTTTGAATGATAAATAAATCCTTCTTTTTGAAACCAATCAATTAACATTCCAGAAAAGTCACGCAATCCGATATATCCTTCTTTACCTTTTTGTATTGGCAAATCCATACAATGAATGGCACACATACGACCACTTTTAAGAGTTCTTTTTAATTCTGGAATAAGGAATTTAAAATGATTCTCAAATTCTTTATAATTAGATACATTACCCATATCCTCCTCTTTATCTGAATATACATATAACTCTGCAAATGGAGGGCTAAATACAACTATATCCGCACAGTTATCTGGAAGCTTTGCAGTTTCTTGTACACAGTCTCCATTTATTAAATGGTATTCATTTGTTTTTATTTCTTTATTCATAATTTTTACTTTTGATTTTGCTTTTTTATAATTAGTTTCTGCACTATATTTTGACATTTCTTTTATGCGTTCAAAATGTTGTTTTTCTTTTTCTAAAATTGTATTTCTAACATTTACTTGACTTTCTGGAATAAGTATATGTACTATTACTTTTCTTTGTTGTCCGAATCTATAACATCGTCTAACCGCTTGATAAAATGCTTCAAATTTAAAATCATAAGACATAAATACCATTTGATTACATTGTTGATAATTCATTCCAAATGATGCTATCGAAGTCTTTGTAATCAAAGTTTTAAATTCATTATTTGCAAATCCATTTAAATGTTTAGCTTTATATTCTGGACTATCTGAACCTTGAACATTTATACTATCTTTTAATAATTTAGATAAAGTATCTGTTTCTTGGTTTTTTAATCCCCAAATAATCCATTGATTATTATTCGAATTAACAAGTTCTAATGTTTTTTCAATTCTTGCATCAAATGATCTATTTAAATCTTTATGTAATTCAGTAGCACTTACTGCAACATCTCCAAATAGATTTTCGCTTAAATTATCAACTTTAATAATATGCTCAATATACTCAATTTCTGGTAAATTATATCCTTCATTATTAAATCCTAAACTAATTGGATTATCAATTGCCATTGACCAACCAGATACATATTTCCAAAAGTTATCTTGTGCGTGTTTTCTTAATCTCCATTTTGAAGTTTCTCCTCCATCGTGAACAAAGAACATTGCTAACATTTCTAAATAAGACATACCTCCTAAAAATTCAGAATGCTGCCCTAATTCCATATGATCATTTGGAGATGGTGTAGCAGTGCAACAAAGTTTATAAGGTGTATTTTTAAATGTTTCAATTATTAATGATGATAATTTACCATCTCTGCCTTTTAAAATACTTGATTCATCTAATACAACACCAGAATAAATACTACAATCTGTATTTTTTAATTGATCATAATTTGTAATATCAAAGTAATTTAAATCAATTCCAAACTTTAATGCTTCATTTTTAGTTTGTTCTACGATTGCTAAAGGTGCAAGTATTAATACTTTTTTATTTGTTTTTAAATAAACTTGTTTCGACCATTCTAATTGCGAAAATGTTTTTCCTAATCCACAATCAAAAAAGAATGCAAATTTACCTTTAAATAATGCAGTCTTAATACCATACTTTTGAAAATCCTTTAATAATGGATTTAATTCATTTTCATTAATTTTAAATCCAGATTCAATAAATGTTTTTCTTTTTGTTTCTAAAAATTTTTGATAATCATTCATATAATTTTTTGTTAGTTAATACTTCTGCAAATATTATAAATATATTTTAATATATCTAATTTTTTAACATTTATTTATGATATTAATATCAAAGGTAAAAAAAGGCCATCTATTAAGATGGCCTATTAAGGTATTTTTTAGGTGTAGACTAAAACCCTGTTATTAATTTAAAATTCTAAATCATCTTCTATTTCAACTAAAATTTCCGAAGCATCTATTTCTTTTGTTAAATAAGTCTTTAAATAGGCTTCTAATGTGTCAAAATTGCTATCAGCATCATTAGACTCTGTAACTGTTAATACATCTCCAAGAATGAATGAAGGAGTAGTGTATTTAACTGCACCTTTTTTACCTTCAATTGCCTTATCAACTACTATCCAAGATGTAGTAAGCTGCTTCTTATTAGCATTTACAAATTCTCCCCATCCTTGAACTGCACTTCCCTTTAGTTGGATGTTTGCAAGTGATCCATCTTCTAACATAATATAGATAGATTTCACATAGTGTCCTCCAGCATTCTTTGCTTTGTCTTTAATTTCATTATAAAGACCTTTTGCAATCTCTCCACCTTTAAACGCTTTTACAGTCATTGGTTCTTTTGAAATGAATTTAACTTCATTCGAATATACTCCAGAAGATGAAGCATCATTCCAACCTTTTACAGTATGTAGTTCATCAAGAAAAACAAACTTCAAAGGTAATTTAACCTCAATGGTTTTTGATTGTTCTTTGTCGTAGTACGAAAATTGCTTATCGTTTGACTTCCAATCAAGAAATTTACTCGCAGGATTTTTAGTTGTTCCTGTAAACACTTTTGTTCTATTGCTCATCGCATTTAATTTATTTATGACTCGGAATTGTGATGCCCAAGCCTTGCATCTTTTACAAATGTATTATTTAATCTTCAGTTATCCAAATAAAATTAACGGAAAATATAAAAAATAATAATTGGACCGTATGTTCTACATCATCATCTCCTTCATCATTGTTGTATAAAGCTCCAAACATTAAGCCTTTTATCGGTGCTATTACAACTTCTCCACCATAATATTTAACTGCTTCCATTCCTAACCATAACATTACTAAAATCGTTGCTGCTATTTGTATCATTTTTCTAATCGTATTAAATTAATTTTTCTATATATTTCATTTACTCGTTCTGAATTAATACCTCTTTTATAATTAAAATTCATAACTCTTAATATTCTCTGCCAATTTGTAAATTTTTTTTTCATAAGTTTATTTGTATTTTTTGAGTTGGACAACTCATTTTATGTGTTCCATTGTATTGATTACAATTACTACAATATTCCCAATAGTAATCACATTTACCATTTTTAATTGGTGCTTCACAAAAATATGATTGATATCTTGGAGTTGGATTTGCTTTATACCGGTAGCACGTTTGTGCTAATTCGCAATTATTTCCATTGCACATTGTTATATCTGCCATTAGTATTTTATTGTTTTTAAGTCTATTATTACTCCTTTTAGAATTGCTATTTCCAAATATTTTTCTAATCTATCTTTTTTGTATTCATCTTGGTGATAAAGTTTTACCCATTTTTTTTTATCAGCAATTCTATGATTGTAAAATTCTATAATTTTTTCTAATCTATTCATAATTACATTTCTTGATTAAATTGTCTCCTCATAATTGTATCAATTTTATTAGTAATATCTTGAAAATATGTACTCCTTTGAATTGTTGCAGTATCTGCTAATACATCATTTAACTCTTCACAAAATCCAATCAAATCAGATTGGTATTTGATCATTCTTTCAGTAGTAGGTTTTAATCTATCTAAATTCTCTAACAATAAACTGCATAAGCAATAGAGCTTGTGCATTTCCTGGTTCTTACTTTTTGGATTCATCGTTGTAAATTATTAGTTATCTTCTCAATATATGCTTCTTTAATTACAATAGCCTGATCCAATCGTTCTTTTATCAAATCAATCATAACTTCATCTCTTGGCACTTCAATTGTATGATGGAACTCCTCACCATCAATAATACAGTAGTTAAAGAAATAGGCTTTAGATGAATTACTGCAAAGCATTTGGAACTGCATTTGTGCAATGTATTCAGGATCTATCTTTTCATCAGCTACAATTTTAAAAAACTTAACAGGTCTTGGACACTTAATCTCCAATATTGCATCTTTACCTACAACACCATCAGGAGAAGCTCCAGCGTGATTTCCATAAGGAAACATAAACGCTTCAGTTGCTTCTGGATGCTGCTCTTTAAATTTAGCAAATGCATAAGGTTCTAAATCTACACCTCTCTGCATATCTGGTCCTCTATAAGATTCTTCTAATTGACCATATAACTGCTCTATTGCCTTTTCTATTGCATAAGTTTCACCTGTTTGACCTAATCCTCTTGCTCCTAAAAGTTTGTGGATTGTAGATGCAGTAAATTTACCGTGCCTTGCTTTAAACCATTCGTCTGATCTTTGATCGTATGGTAGTGCTTCTATTGCTTTTGTTCTATTGCTCATTTTTTAAATGTATTAAATATGATTTATATGCTAAATATACCGCTTGAATTTGTTTAAAATCTTGTGTATTTCTTTTAGTTTCATAAATTTTATCTGATTCAAAAAATAAATCCCATTCTTGAATTGTATGTAATTTACAACCTATTCTTATTTTATCATCTTGAATTGAATGATTCCATTTACAATATATAGGTAAATTGGCTGAATATAAATTGGCTGAATATAAATTGGCTGAACTTAAATTGGCTGAACTTAAATCAGCTAAACGTAAATCGGCTGAACTTAAATTGGCTGAACGTAAATCGGCTGAACGTAAATCGGCTGAACGTAAATTGGCTGAACTT
>Ga0114974_10000581_pt1 | contig 29946 bp, 34 predicted proteins | sample S_130206_EF_Meta_FD_87318 | JGI IMG/M metagenome (GOLD analysis project Ga0114974, IMG submission 87318) | Freshwater microbial communities from Lake Simoncouche, Canada to study carbon cycling - S_130206_EF_MetaG | ecosystem: Environmental > Aquatic > Freshwater > Lake | place: Lake... | reverse complement strand
TTTTGGAGGAACAGGTTATTACACAGGGATAGTGATGAAAAGGACACTCAACTACTTATATTGGGTTGGATTATCAGGAAGTTCAAATTATACTTCGTCGCCACTCAGTCCAGCATTTCAAGGGTTTGGTCCAATAAACCAAGAATGTGGTGTTTAAATATAAATATTTAGTAATAATAAACGAAGTGTATAAAAAAGATTTTGAATTATTTGGATATCAAACAATAAATACTATATAGAATAGTATTTTAGTTTAAATAAATTACTGTATTTAATTAGTATAATAATGTATTTTGACATTTCACTATATGATAAAAATCAAAATGAAAAAATAAATAAAGAAAATAACACACCAACACTATGTTTTATTACAATGTGCAAAAATGAAGAACATTGTATAAGACAAACATTAGAATCAGTATATAAATATATTGATTATTGGATTGTTTGTGATACAGAATCAACAGATAATACATGTAAAATAGTAACTGAGTTTTTTAAAGAAAAAAATATACCAGGAGAATTGTTTGTAGATAAATGGTTAGGTTTTGACAAACATAAAACGTTAATGTTTGAAAGAGCCTATAAAAAGACAGATTATGTTTTACACTTAGATGCGGATGATATTTTAGTGGGAAATTTTGATAAAAAATTATTGAATAAAAAAGAAGATGATAAGTTTATGTTTAATTACATAAGAGGTTCATCAAAATTTAAAACAAGTAGTTTATATAATAATCATTTGAAGTGGAGGTATGTTGGTGTACTGCATAATATAATTATTTGTGAAGATAAAACTGACATTAAAACATCAGATATATTTTTAAACGACGACTTGTATGTTGATAATAATGAAAGAGGGTCAAGAAAATTTGACCCAAATAAATATTTAAATGATGCATTAATGTTAAAAGAACAATTTTTTGAGACGTTATATGAAGATCCTTATGGAATAAATAATAGATCCATATTTTATACGGCTCAAAGTTATATGGATGCTGGAAAAATTAAAGAGGCATTTCAATGGTACACGTTATATAATAAGGTTAAAGATAATTGGATAGAGGAAGAATTTGAGTCAAATTTGAAGTTAGGAACTTGCATGATAAAATTAGAATTTAATAGAGAAAAAATAATAAAACAATTTGAAAAGGCAATAGATATATTTCCAGATAGAGCAGAACCGTACTATTTACTTGGCAAGTATTTAAATGATACAAGTGATACAAAATCAGCTTACTACTATTTAAAAGAAGCAAAAAATAAGAATTTTGATGAAATAACAAAAAAATATATGTTGTTTGTAAATAAATATGCTTATGGAAAATATGTAAATGATGAATTATCAGTGTCTTGTTATTGGACAGATAGAGGAGAAGAGGGTATACAATTGTTAAATGAAATAATTGATGATGATGAAATGAAACATCATAGAGAACGATTAGAGAAAAACAAACAACATTTTTTAACTAAGTATAAAGTTTTTTAAAATAACTTATTTAAACCTAATCGGTATTATTAATAAAAGTATATTATGAATTTAACAGAAAAACAGATAAATAACAACTTAATTCTTGACATTAATGATACTATTATTGAAACAAAAATTAAAATAGAACATGAATACAGTAATAAGAAAGATAATAATAAAATACTAAATTGTATAAGAGATGCTCCAATGTGTAATTTAATTGTAATAGATAATTTTTATTATAATGCAATGGAAACTAGAAATTTTATTTTAAAACAAGATTTTTCATTAGAGGGAAATTATCCAGGTAAAAGAACAATATCATACGCAAATTTGCAACTAAAAGAAATAATACAAAAATACGTAGAACCATTTGGTGGAAAGATAACACAATTTCCAATTCCAAACTCAAAAACTAGCTCTGAAAGAATAGACAATGGTTCTTTTCAGTATACAACAAGTAGAGATAGATCTTGGGTTCATTATGATGGTTGGAATAATTGGGCCGGTGTATTATTTTTAACTCCTGACGCCCCAATTACATCGGGTACTGGATTTTATAAATTTAATGATGGTTCAATGTGTCAGCAAGAAGGAAATTTATTGAATAATAAGGAGGACACGGATAAATATAGTCAAGATTTAACAAAATGGACTTTGGTAGATATGGTAGGTAATGTATTTAATCGTTTAATTTTATTTAATTCAACTAGATATCATATGTCTATGGATTATTTTGGTGATAAAAAAGAAAATGGAAGATTATTTCAAGTATTCTTTTTTTCAACTGAGAAATAAAAATATAATAATTAAATTGTTTAAGATGATTTAATTATTAATAATCTCGTAATTATCGCAAGATTTATATTGAAACATAAAATATTTAATCAATGTTTTTGGAGTTTCGTCTATAAACGCATAACATTTAAAACGATAAAATCCATAACTATCCAATAAATTTTGCAAATATACTAGTTTGTGTTTGTTATCAAGAAGTAAAAAATCATTTTGTTTGTCTGCATATAGTAAAGTAATTTTGTCTTTATTTAAAATCAGAGAATCTAAACCAATTATACAATATTGTTTGTTATAATCGTTATTTACTATTTTATTGCAATATTTGTGTTCGTATGTGTCATCTCGGCTCCAAATTTTACTATGATTGTAAATATATTTCTCATCTTCATAAGCATCTAATTTTTTCATTTCATTGTGAATATTAAAATTGTTGTAATAAATTGGACTAATATATTCTGGTCCAATGCGATTAATTTCTTTATTACGTATTAGAGAAAAATTGTTATTATCATTATTTATATATTGAATATATCCCATTTTATGTATTTTAGCTATTTTTGTATTCATTGCTGTTCTTAATATAATCTCATAATCATCGCATATAGGTAAATATTCGCAAAAATTACCTATTTTTAATAACACATCTTTTCTCCAGATTCTAGGATGATTTGGACAACAAGCCAAGTGACTTAATGTAATATTGTTAATATTTGGTGTATTATACACATATACCCATTTATCATTGTATTTTTGACAATAATATGAGCCATAACCTTTACAAATAACTGTGTTATAAAAAAAATTATCACCATTTTCATATATATTAATAAAATCCATATAGATAAAGCCAATTTCAGGGTTAGTATCAAAAAGTGTTGCAGAGTCTTCTAAAACAAATGGTAAAATTTCGTCGTCGTGGTCTAATTCTAATAAATATTTTCCTCTACATAATGCAACAGCTTCATTTTTAATATTACCGATATACCCATTATTTTCAAAACGTCTATATAATCTAATGCGAGCATCTGTTAATATATTTTCCTTTAAAAAAATAAAATTTTTTTCGTCTGGTGAATCATCCATAATAATCCATTCCCAATTAGTCAATAATTGATTTTTTAAACTATTATATGCTCTTATAATTTTTTCAAAAGAATTGAATGCTGGTGTAAATATTGAAAAAATTGGTCTAGTTTCATCTCGTTCTAGACAACAAATATCAATATATTTTTTATTTACAAATTCATTAAAATTATTTATATCTGTAATGTCAGTCATAAATATAATGCGATTTGACAAATTTTCTTTATAACTATTAAAATCTGATAAAATTTTGTCTCGTTCACTTGAGTCTTTTTCGTATATAATTAACATGGGGTATATTTGTTTATAAAATTTATTGAGCTTTTCCTTTTTGTTGACTATGTGTAATGTACAATTTAATTTATATGAGTTGGCTTTAAAAAATAAGTCTATATTTGCATATTTATCGTCACGAAAAAATAAAATAAAGGGATATTTCATTATTTATTATATTTAAGTTTTTTTTAAATTAATAATAAGTTTATTAATGTAATATATGTCATTTGTGTATCTTCTTGAATCGTCAGATAAAGCTACATATGTAGGAGCAACTGTGGATGTAGACCGGCGTCTAAGGCAGCATAATAAGGAAATAAAAGGTGGAGCACACGTGACGGGTGCAAAAGTGGCCAAAGGCGAGATTTGGCACAGAGTTTGTTATGTGAAGGGATTTCCAGATTGGCCAGCGGCATTACAATTTGAATGGCGTTGGAAACAATTGAGCCGCAAATTACCTGCAAATATGGTTCCGGTTGAACGACGAAAAATGGCATTAGAACAATTGCTCGCATTAGAGAGACCCACTACAAAAGCTTTGGCTTATAGTGAATGGCCTTCTCCGCCAGAAATAGTATGGGAAGATTTGGAGGTTTAAAACATAGATAATAAATTATAAACTATCTAAAAATATTTGCTGTTATTAATATAAGTAGAATGAATCTACTAATATTATTTTCATTATCAGTATTTATTGGATTAGCATCGGGCATCCAAACTTTAGATGGTAAGATATTAGTTGTAGAGAGAAGAACACAGGCATCTGGAGCATATGGTGGTTCTTCAAAATACGGTTCTGGTCCTGCATCTGATTATAGCTCAAAAACAAATACCCATTATAAAAGATCTCCAACAAGTTATGGTTCTGGTGTTGAGTCCAAATACTGTACCAAAATGGGTTCTTACAAAGGAAGTTTGCATTTTAAAAAAGGTTACAATTCTGCGACACATGGTTCAGGTGCAATGCATGGGTCTTATAACCATGGGTCTGCTTCAATACATAACTCCTATAAACATGGTTCAGGGGCGACGCATAAGTCAGATTCAAAATATGGTTCTTATAAGCATGGTTCTTATAACCACGGGTCTACTGCTGTTCATGGTTCAGGTGCAACGCATAAGTCAGATTCAAAATATGGTTCTTATAAGCATGGTTCTAACGCGGTTCACGGGTCTTCTACGCACGGATCTAAGCATGGTTCGGGGTCTATTTTTTATAGTTCAAAATATATTTGGCACTCATCTGGTGCAATTGGTTCCAATACAAGACATGGGTCATCTAAGATGTATTCGCAACCTGCAATGAGTGGTATAAATGGAGGAGGTGGCTCTAAAAGTGGAAGTGGAGCAAAAGGTGGAAGCGGGGCCAAAAGTTCATATAGACCGTATAATCTTTTTGCACCAACTATGATGCCAACCGAGGCATTACCACCAATTTGGACTCCTCCTCCACCGACAAATTTTCCAACAGATACAACCAATATTCCTAAGATTCCACTTAGTTTTGACAAGCCAACGAGTGGAGGAATAGAAGTGCCTCAAATTCCGTTATCATTTCAAATTCAACAAGGAGCAAATGGTTGGTCTCAATATCCAGACTCACCGCCTGTTACAAATGCGATAACAATAGTTGCAGCAAAAATAGCAGGAGTAGCCGAATCAGCAGTAACTAATATGAAGATTGCGAGAAAAAACAGAAGATCTCTCTCAACTGCGGTTACTATTACTTATGATATTACAACAACTCCGGAATCAGTTGGTCAAAAAACCCAAGAAACAACATATGATATGCTTATTAATAAGCTGCAATTGGCAGTTAAAAGCAATAATTTTTCTATGGACTTGCATAAAATGGGTGTTTTAATGAATATAAGTTCTATAAGTTTTTCAGAATACACTGTTTTTTATCCCACTATGACGCCAACAATACAACAAAATGTTTTGACAAGTGGTGGTGCAACAAATAATACCAACACAACAGAAAGTTTAATTATAGGAATAGGCCTTTTATTAGTATTATTCACAATGGGAGCATTTGGTGTATTATTGTATAGGCGTCACATTTCCAAGGTTAATAAAAAAGAAGTAGAAATAGAACCAAGACCAGAGGTTTCCATGGTTGAAAGACCGGTGTCATTGGCAAGAGTAAGTAATCCCATGATAGATGTTATACCAAATCAAATAAACAGAATTAGCTTTGACCATACAATTTATCCACACAATGAGTAAAATAACAAAATAACAAAATAACAAAATAAACAATATAAAATAATCGCGTGATTATTTTATATGAACCATTCGGTGTGTGTAGCGTTTCTAATAATGAACATTATTGGAATGATTTCAAGCTTTGGTCATTTTGCAAATGTAAATGAAAGAAAGCGATATTCAATTTCAAAACCGAGGAATATTGGAATTAATAATGAAAATACAGAAAATCCTATAAGGAACCCAGATTATATTCCAGAGAAAAACGAGACTATTTTAAGTAATAGTCCTACAACCCGAAATTATAACCCTTTTAAGCCAAAATCTATTTATAATGAGAAAATTCGCAGGTTAAATTCAAAAAACTTGACAGAACGAGATTATGCAATTATGGGCGAAGAAGGAGCGAAAGAATACGATGAAAACTTGGATTTCTTAGAAAGATTAATAAATGGTGGAATAAATGCATCAGAACCAGAATATCCTCCAGGACCCCATCGTAGAAGAGGAGGTTTGCGAATTGTTATTAACCGTGGAATGTTCAATCAATTTACAAATAATGAAGATAATGACGAGGATGATATGTTTGGAAGAGGTAAGAGCCGAGATAGAAAATCGGAAAATTTTGAAGTTGTAACAAAATATCCAGTAAAATTCGCAGATATTGGTGGGTTTGATAAAATAAAAGTAGAATTAGCACAATGTGTGGAGTTTCTCTCTAATTACACCAAATATTCTCAATATAATGTGAGAGTTCCAAAGGGGCTTATCCTAGAAGGTCCTCCTGGTAATGGTAAAACTCTCTTGGCAAAGGCACTTGCCGGCGAGGCTAAAACAGGATTTATTGCAGTTTCTGGTTCAGAATTTCAAGACAAGTATGTAGGTGTTGGTTCTTCAAGAGTGAGAGAACTTTTTACTCTTGCAAAAAAGAATGCTCCGTGTATTATTTTTATTGACGAGATTGACGCAATTGGTAGAAAACGTTCTGGGGATGGAGAATCTTCATCTAATGAGAGAGATAGCACGCTGAATGAGCTTTTAGTTCAGCTAGATGGTTTCAAAAATAACACTGGTATTTTTCTTGTTGGTGCGACAAATCGTGCAGACTTGTTGGATCCGGCATTGGTCCGTCCTGGTCGCATTGATAAGCGTATCTATATTGGTCTTCCTGATGCTGCAACGCGTGAATCTATTCTCACCGTACATACAAAAGGTAAACCATATGATGATTCAATTGTAATAAAAGATATGGTAGATTTAACTATGGGATTATCTGCTGCTCAAATTGAGAATCTGTTGAATGAGGCAATGTTGAATGCTCTTAGATATGATAGAGACGTATTTACATCACAAGATGTTGATATTATTATGAATAAAATGATGGCAGGATGGCAACCAACAGACCATCAATTTACTTCAGATATTATTGACCACATTGCACTTCATGAGATGGGCCACGCTGTCATGGGTTTAGTTGCAAAACATCATTCAAAAATGACAAAAGTTATTATCAATTTGTCGTCGCCAAAGAGTCCAGCATACACGGTATTTGAGGGTTCAACTTCAAGTATTTATACTAGGGAAGCTCTTTTTGAGCATTTGGCTATCTTATTGGCTGGTAGAATTGCAGAAGAAATCTTTTTTGATGTGAGCATAACAACTGGTGCGATCAATGATTTTGAGGAGGCTTTCAAGTTGGCAGAAAAGATGATTGTTTATTATGGAATGGGAAAGCATAACATTATTTATCCTAGTTTGAGTGATAAGTATAAGGAAATGATTGATAACGAAGTTGTTGATTTGATAGATGATGCGAATAAATATGCAACTTTTATTTTGAAGAACTGCAAGGAGCTTATGTTAGAGGGTGCTGAAATGTTGAAGAGGGATAAACTTCTAAAGGCTGAAACGCTAATCGCACTTATTGATACCAAATACCGTGACTTATTTGATTTGAAGTATTGCAAAGAAGATGAATAATATTAACTTTACTTATAATATATGGAATATTTACCACCATCATTTTATGCACATGGACTTAATGGAATACTTTTATTTGTTGCGTTAATTATTATCGTTTCAAATTATTCAAGATTAGCTAAACTAGATTCTTATCCAGGAAGAACCGCGATATTAATATTATTGTTATCAATTGCGATTGGAATTCATGGAATATCTCATTTGGGTCTAGAATATGTATATGGATTTAATCCAATGAACTATTTTAACCAGTAAAACAGAAACCGGAAAACAATAAAATAATAAAATAAAAATTGATTTTATTATATTAGTTTAATGATAAAACCACTGATATTCTTTATGGCACTAGCAATTGCTCCAGAGTTAGTAGAGGGATTTAGGACCTATTTTAAGAGGTGTATTCGTGGTTATCATTTGATTAATTTAGACCCAATTAAGGAGGCTGTGTGGGAATCTATAAACAGCCAAGTTCTTACGCATTCAGGTGGAACTGTATATGAAAAAAGCAGTGGTTCACATGCACCGGGAAGTGACATTTCAAGTAACATAGGAAATTTCTCAAATAAGTCGGTAAAATATGAATCGCCAAAACGTGACCATTTCAATATTAGTTCTTATAGACTAACAACTGTTTGTTCAGCTGATAGTCCAGGAAATATTAGTGAAATTATTGCGGAGATTAATAAGCGAAAGAATTTTCAATACTATTCCATCATTGCAAGAGATGAATCGGAAGATAAAATTTATTATGATTGGTATATATTACCCGCGGATCATCCAGCGTTGGACCCAGCAAGTTATACATGGGAGCCAATGTTGGGAAAACGCGGTAAAAAAAAGGATATTCAAGTGGGATGGAATACAAATGTAGTAAATGGTTCCAGTATGAGCATATCTTTTAGTATGTCATCACAATTGTGGATTTCTCTTACAATAACGGATGAAATGAAAGAGAATTATATTGTGGCAACAACACAAGTAAAGAAGCAAATATTAATGGATTATGTCGCACTTTCAGAGCATTTTCCAGATGAATCAGTTATTATATAATTAATAACACATTATTTTAACACACCCCCATATTGGCCAACTGGAAAACCAATCAGATATTTTTGGTTTTGGGTATGTATTTATATGTCTATGTCTATTTCTATGTCTATGTCTACTGTTATTTTTATTTTTATTCCTAGGTTTAACTGGATAGTAGAATTCTTGTTGAGGATAGTGAAATTCTTGTATATTTGAAACTGGTTGTATTTTAATGTAATAGTATGGAGACATTTTGGATAGCTTTTAAATTTAATTTAAACGTTATCTTAAAATCAATTTTTATTTAAAAATTTTATTTTTATTTTGAGAATTCAACTTTTGCACCGCGTTTAATATTCAAGGCTTTGCAAGTTCCGCCGGGCATTTCAATAACCAAGTCTCCCTTTCCTGGATAAGTTTTGCATTCTTCTGTTTTACAAGGAGGACAATTATGATATATTTTTGTTATTTTTCCATTATGAATAAATATGACATCCAATGGAACTATGCAATTTTTCATCCAGAATGCGGATTCTGGTTTATTCATAACAAATAATAACGCATTAAATTCGCCAGTAAATTTTCTACCCATCATTCCGAGCATAATTTCTCTCTCAGTTCTTAAAATTTTTGTTTTAAATATGTGTTGATTTATATGTGTTTGAATATACATATATAAATCCAATATTATTTTTTATTTTTGCTTTTTAGTTTGTATTCTGTTGTTGAATAAGTTGTTTCATTTCATCAATTTCATTAGTTTGAGTATTAATAATTTTCTTAGCAAACTCGCGAACCTTAGGAGAGATAGATGGTTTTTCAAGTAAATTTTTACTAGTAAATAAAGCCATATCATGATGTTCAATCATTTCTCTCAAATAGTTGACTTCATTAACCGCAATTTGTCTTCTATAAAGCCATAATGAAACAATAAAACATAAGAATAAAGGTATATAATATTTCCAATTTACAGTTTGATTGTGCATGTCATACATAAGGACTTCTAAAATACCCATAATAAATGCCATTACACACGACAAGTAAATTTTACTTAAATTGTTTGTAATATTTGCGATGTCGTTTGTCATGACATTGGACATAATGAAATAATGTGTTAAAAATCCACTAATAATCATATAACCCGCAGAATAACTTAAAGACATGCCCATCATTTTCATCTTATATTACATTACTATAATTTTTTAATGCTTAATTTTTCTGGTAGTATTTTTCTTGGATTTTGCGATGAAACTGCGAATTTTTTGTTGTTGTTCGCAAATCATATCAACAATATCTTGAAAGTAGCTGCGAAATTCCTTTCGCATTTTCTTCAAGTCATCTACGCATATCCATCTAATTTCAGCCTTTTCAAAGATTTTAGTTCGTTTAATAATAGCTACATCAAGACGTTTTTGAAGAAATCGTTGATTATTGTTATAGTAATAAGGTAATGCGTGGTCATAATCCATTTTAAAGATGTGCATTCGGTAAGTACTATGTCCGGAGCTTTTGTAATCAATATTATATGTTCCGTTTTTTTTTAACATTTTAGACAAATCAGCATCGCTTCCTAAAAATCCAGTTAATTCTTCTCCACCTTCACGAATTGCAGTTTGAATATAAGTTTCAGAATCATCTGTTCCTCCACCAAAATCGCTCCATCCAGGGGTATCACAATACTCGTGTTCTTTTCCGAATAAGAAATATAATTTGTTTTTATGAATGCAAGTTGGTAATATTCCAGCGCCCATAAATTATAGCAATATTATTTTTCTCTATGCGAAATATATGAAGAAGATTAAAACAATACGAAGAAAAATAAATAAAAGAAGCAAAAATAAGAATAAGAAACGAGTAACAAAAAGAAACAACAAAAAAATTCACGTTGTAAAGAGTAAAACGCCAAGAGATATTGAACGTGCTAGTTTGGTAATTGCAAAATCATTAAAGCATCCAAATACTGCACATGGAATTGAGAACCCAATACAGAATCATATTATGGGTTTTGGTAAAGTTTCATCTTATGCACCAACAATTAACCAAGATTTGGTGACTTTAAAATCCATACCTAGAGAGAAAATTTCAGACTGTAATAATTCAAGAGCGTTTAAATTAGAAGAACCCTTAAAAATAGCGATCCCAGGATCTTATTATGGTAATAATTGTCATAAATATTCAACACAAGAAGCACAAAAATTTTTATTACATAATCTCTCGGCAAATAAACATATAAATCCAGACATTATAGTTCCTCCAATTCAGATACAATCAAATTGTTGGTTTAATACAATGTTTGCTACTCTTTTTATTAGCGATAAAGGTCGCAAATTTTTTCATTATTTTCGCGAATTAATGATAGAGAGTAAACAAGCAAATGGCACACCAATTCCGGAGAAGCTTGCTGATGCATTCGCTCTTCTCAATTTTGCAGTTGAATCAGCATTAACTGGATCAAAATATGCATACGAGTTGAATACAAATAGCATTATTAAACAAATATACGAGAGCATACCGGATAAATATCATAAGATATATCCTTATGTTGTTGGTGTTGATGCTGCAAGTAATCCAATAAGATATTATGGAAGTATTATAACTTATTTAGATGAGCATTCTCTGCAGTTTTTGTTTATCTCTCAATTGAAAACGGATTGGAGGAATCGTGTAGAACCAGAGTTGAGCAAGTTACAACACAAACCACATATTATTATATTAGAGATATTTGATGACGAGTCAAAAAAGATTGAAAAGCCTGAGACATTTGCTGTATTAGGAGGAGAATATAAGTTGGATAGTTGTGTTATAAGAGATACAACGCAGCAACATTTCTGTGCAACTATAACATGCGAAGGTGAAGAAATGGGTTATGATGGCATGAGTTTTCATAGATTAGTGCCGATGAAATGGAAAGATACAATAAATCAGGATAAAAAGTGGGAATTTGAAGGATCCAATAATACAGATGGAACACCATTAAAATGGTCATTTAAAGATGGTTATCAATTATTATTATATTATCGTGTTAAATAATGTGACTAACGAGGTTTATTTTTTTATTTTCATATATTAGTATGACTTTAACAAAAAAAATAAACTATAAAAACAATCAAACAAGAAGATACAGAGGAGGAATGTTGCAGACTTTAAGAGGAATGTTAAATAGAGGGCGATCTACTGCCATTGCACCTGGAGGTCCTCCTCCTCCACCACCTCCGCCACAAATATCTGCAGATAATGTCCGCCTATTTAACGCTTTAAATCTTGGGTGGCAGATTCAGCCAGATTCCACGGATTATGAGATTTTCAATGTTGCACAAAATGCAGATGACCTTACAATTAGAGGGGCTTATGCAACTATTGCAAATGCTATAAGACCATTTGCAGAAGCATCAGCACCAGAAAGGAGGGAATATTTGAGGTTAAGAACATTTTTAAGAGATAAACGCGATAATTTATTAGACCCAGCTCTTAGACAAGAATATGATGAATTATTAAGATTATATCCTAGAGTGCCTCCAAATCCTCCTACCCCACCACCGAGTCCTCCGGGGACACCAAGAGGACCACCAGTGCCGCCGGTTGCTCCTCTTGGAGTTCCTCCACCAGTTGTTAGAGGAGCAAATGTAACTTTTGCAGGGACACAAGTACCAAATAATATATTAAAACAATCGGGAGCTGTTCCTCCACCAATCTTGCAAACTAATGTGGGGCGAATACTTTTAGATTTTATAGAATTTGTTAATAGAGATTTAAAAAGTAAAGGTAAAAGAGCACCTGCAGAAGATGTTAGATTGGCAAACAATGTAATTAATACGGCTGAAAAAATGTTAGATTACCCCGAATCTTCAAATTTGGAAAATTATATTCAGTTAACATTATTTCTTGATAATGCAGCTATTGCTCCTTTAGTTTTAGCATTGAATCAGACTTTACAAGATAGGAAGGGTCGGTTTGATAGAGAAGAACCATATGATGTAACTGAACATTTCCAAAGTCCCGCTATGCCAGACGAGGTTGGTAAAATAATTCCAAGGCGTTTTTTATCTCTTATGGTTTTATCTTCAAGAATGTGTTTAAAGTACAAATTAAAGGCAAATCCAGAGTGTGAATTGTTTGTAAGATTAAATGAATTATTTCAAGAAGGTAACGGACCAAATTTTAATTCAGCTAATATATCAAGAGTATTTAATGATTTTATAAGAACAAATTCGGCGTTTACAAATGATTATGTTAAAAGATTAATAGACGGAGAGAGAATGTATGAAATTTATAGAGCAAATTATTTTCAAGCAGATAGAGAGATATCAAAGCAATTACTAAAGGCAAGACTAGATAAATGGTTAAAAGTTGTACAGATAACAGATATTATAATAGATGTACCAGTATCATATTTATTCAACAGGTATACAAATAAAGAGAAGGATAGATTAAATAAAGAATCATCTATTTGCAGGACAGTATCAGAATTTTCTGATAAGATAGGAAAACCAACTACAATGTATCCCTTATTACCTCCATCTGCGTTTAATATTGAACAAAATGATAATATTGATTTTGATAAAATCAATGAATATTTATACAAGATATCTCCACCTGCAGTAAAGAAAAGGGCTGATAAGGCTCATAAGAAGTCATTAAAAAAGAAAAATAAGCTGCTCGGGAAGGGGTCTTAAAAATATTAAAATATGCATAAATATTATATGAAGCGTTTGTTTCATATAATAATGGCGACAGTTGCATTATTTGCAAGTTCAACTGTGGATATGAGTGTAGCAAATACAGCTGTTTGGTTAAGTGGTGCGTCATATTGTGGAATGGAAAATTACAAGACAATGGAGTTGGCTGGCCCGGCTAAAAATTTTCAAGTAACAGATATTTTATATGACGAAGAAACGGATTTGCAGGGTTATGTAGGGTTATTAAAGGAAACGAAGACAATTTATGTAGTATTTCGCGGTTCATCATCAAGATTAAATTGGCGTGCTGATTTTGAGATAATAAGGAGAGATTATGACTCGTATCCAGAGTGTGACTGTTCAGTGCATACCGGGTTTTACAAGGCAACAATGAATTTAAAAGATGAAACAATATATGCAGTTTTAAACTTAAAGAGAGAGACGGGATATAAGAAAGTAGTAGTAACAGGGCATTCGCTTGGTGCAGCAGTTGCACAGTTAATAGGGATGGAATTATTTGCAGTGGATATAGATAATGAAGTATATAATTATGGACAACCGAGGATAGGGAATGATAAATATGCTGTGTTTGTGAATGAAATAATAAAATCATTGCGTCGTTTTACACATGATAGAGACATGGTTCCACATATTCCGCCGCGGGATGTTGGGTACCTACATTCATGTAGGGAAGTTTTTGAAGATAAAACGGGAAATATAAAAGAATGTAGTTCGGCGGAGTGTGAGGATCCTCACTGTGCAGACCAATATCGCTTGTCGCAAACTAATACTGAAGATCATAGCTATTATCTCGGCCATTTCTTGGATTGTTCAAATAGCACTTATGTATAATAAGCGTCTTGTAAAAACTTGAACGCCGTTAATAAAAATAATTGTATTATTCATCTTATTTTAATATGATAAAATAATAAAATAAGAACAATAATCTTTCTATTATAAATGACCCATAACTTAGAAAACCCAATTATAATTAGAAAAAAGATGTATTATGATGAATATGAAAAAATATATGGAGATGGGTTTTATCCGCAATTAAAACCATTTTCTAATATATGCAGTTGCAAAAGCGTTATTGTTTCTTTTAGATTAATAAAATATAATCTAAACTGTGATTTGGCATGGGTGCAAATGGACGGCTCTGTTATATATGGATTTGACGGAAATAACGGAATAGAATTATTGAATTCATTAAATGCAGAATCTAAAGTGAAAGCAATAAGAATTCTAAATTCAGGTGGCCGTCCTATTTATCCTGTAATACCTTATTTGTCCACTTATAGAGCCATTGTCCAAAGCATGAAATATTAGTTATATTATAGTGGGGCATTGTCGTCCTTTTTATATTTCAATAATCCAGTTATCTTCTTAGATGAAAACAAGTAGAATATGACACCCATAATAACACCAATAACTCCGCCGCAAATTACCTGTAAAATAGTGTGATTCTTGTATTTAACACGCTGGCAAGCAGTGTTTAATGCAATTGCGAGGTAAATTGCAGTAATAATTGGATTTCCTAGTGCAAAGAAAATAAATCCAACTGAATAAAACGCTCCTTGAGCATGACCAGAAGGCATTCCATATACATCAAATCCCATTCGTTTTCCTTGTGCAATAGATGCATTAAATATGTGCAAGTCTTCAGATGGACGTGGTTGCTGTATAAGGCTCTTCAATATGATGTTAACTCCAATATTTAAAACATATCCAATTATATAATATGTTAGTAAGGTCGTCTTATTTTTAAGTAACAGCATTGTTGCTAAGAGTAATACAAACGGACCTAAATAGCCAATAATATCAAACATTTTTTTTATATAAAACCATATATCTGGGAATCCCATTGTGTTATATTATGAAAACATTATAATAGCGGCTAAAATATAATATTAAGTTTTTATTTGTTTTTTTCTTTTTATTTCCTTGATTTTCCATTCCTTTTTGTCTGTCTTCTATTTTTTTTGTGTTGTTTTTGTTGTTTGCGTTTTTGATTGCGATTTCGCGTTTTTCTATTTTTTCTAGTAAAACCACCATTTACACCCATATTTTGTCTATTAGCCCATTGACTCGCTTGGGTGCGTTGAACTGTTATATCAATTATTCTGGCAATATGATTGCGATATTCTTGAAAATCTGATAATGTATTATTTAATATTTGTCTAAGTATTTCTTTTTGTTGTTCTAAGGTTGGTTCTATAACGCGACTTCCGGTTAATTTGTATAACAAATTTTCATAAACAAGTTTATATGTGTTACTTTTTTGCTTAAATTTATTTAATATTTCTTCTATTAGACGTGGTTCCAATAAATCAAGTTTTTCGCCAAGTAAACTATAATTATAATTTGGTTGAGCACGCCTAACTGGTTGAGGTTCAAAAAGGGCAGATGCGCCAGCAGGTTGGTCCATTTATATAAACAAATAAATAAAAATTTTAAAAGGTGGTTAATATTGATACAGATTTTCACTAATAATTGTGACGCACCAATCGCAACCATTTAAATTCACAATATTTCCTTTATCATCAAGTAATTTTATTCTCATACGACTTATATTTACAGGACCAAAATAAATACGTTTATTATCTTGCATAGAACCACCAAATTCAACATTAACATCTCCTGTTTTCATATTACCTAATTTAATGGGAAGAATTGCAAATGTGTCAGAAACCACTGGTGATTTTAATTTATAATTGTAAGTTCTCTCGTTATTTTTAATAATTTCATTGATACTATACAGTTGAGACTGGGTGAGTGTTCTAGGAGCACTTGGTAATACACGAGGTGATGCTGAATAAGTTGCATTTAACTTATCCATTATTAATGTCCCGGCGTCTTCATCATTTGCTAATTTTGCACTATTTAAAAACACATTTGACCCTACTGGATTTGCTGGAACACATATATAAGGAAGGTCGGGAGAATAATAACTGGGTAATTTTAACACTTTTGACGTTTCGGTAATACCAATTAATCCGTTGTTAATATGATTTTGATTCAAATCATCAATAACTAATATAAAATATTTTGGACCATATAAATCAAGAACTGCAATTGCGGGATTTCCACTTTGTTTTATATTTTCAACAGGAACGCGAAATCCTAGAACCCAACCAAGCGTTTGATTTACAGCCATGGATGAACCACACTTAGCGTTGCAAGATAAATCAGAAGTCACATCAAAAAAAGTTATTATTGTTCTTTGGTTAACGGTTAAATCATTATAGGTTGCCCCATATAAATTAAAAGTTAATTTACCATTATTTGGATTAATATAAACAGGTACACTTGGTACTGAACAAAGTGCACTAACTGTTGTTGTATCTATTCCAGCTGCATCAATTGCATCTGTTAATGCAGTAACAATTGTAGTATTTGTGTAATTTCCTGGGTCAATAGATATTTTAACACTCGTAATTGTTTCTCCAGCATCATTTACAAAGGTCAACCAAAAACAAGTATTACCATATATATTATCAATAACATACCAAGTATAAGGAATAGAAAATGAATATAATCTGAGAGAAATAACATTCAATAAAGGTTCAGATAGTTCTAGCGTATAATCAGTGGCGGTTTCACTAGGATTTGTAGATTGTCTATACTGACTATCTAGAATAATAATGCGAGAAGTTGTATTTTTAAGATTAGGATTTAATACATCCTGTGCAACATCAACATTAAATGTATTAGAAACACCAAGTTGTTCTCTCTTCATTGGGACATGAGGATCATTGAATACATTAATTTTTTGTTTCCTCTCGGTTATTTTATTTTTTTGAACAGAATCTTTTTGTTTTAAAGCTTCATTTTGATACCAATTATCACTTTGCTCTTTAGCTGGACCCAATTCTGCAGTAATTGGGTCTTCGCTATCTAATTCCTCGGCATAATTGAGTAATTCAGCTTTCATATCGCGAAAAAAATTAACCATATCAGGATTTTTTTCCTTGGTGAATTTATCAATATATTCATCAGTTTTTTTGGTAATTTGTTCTGGATCAGGATTATCTAAATCAAGAATGGTTAATAGTTCAGAAACAGTATAATTTTCAATATTTGTGTCTATTTGTGGCATGTATATATTGTATATTATTATTTTATATTGAAATCGGGACACTTTGTTGGTCATGGTGCTCTTTTTTTAGTTCCTTTTTTTCAGCGATTTCCTTGTAAAAGTAGCTTACAAATATTTCCTTTAATTCTTTTTCTATATTCATTCCTGCAAACAAATCGTGCTTCAAAAGCTTTTCTGGAATTGTTTTAATTCCTGAACCTCTTTTTAAATGACTCTTTCCTTTGAAAAGAATATTGTCCAATGCTTTTACGATTCTGGAATTAGATTGTTTTAATTCACTTCTGCTGAGTCTATATCCGCCCTTATAAACATATGCATTGTAATTTGAATCTTCATAAAAACGGTCACGTCTATTAAAATTATGATTTGGAATGTTTTTTATAACGCCAATTCCCTCTATTTTGTTGCGTGTATTATTCATTTCTACTACAAATACGAGAGAATTCGCTGGAATTTTTTGAGATAAGGGAGTTGGTGCACAGTAAATACATCCTGAATATTTCTCTCGTTCGCGATATAAACAATTCTCTTGCCAAGTTTTCGCATTGAATCTTGTTGAAGCTATTGTAGTCATTGTTTAATACAAAATTATTATTGAGATTTATATGTCAATTTTTATTCTAACAATATAAATATTATTATGGAAACAATTACGACCATTTCAAAAGCATTTAATAACAAGAATCTTAAGCGGATTGTCAATGTTTATCAGCCTAAATACAAAAATAGTGTTGCACAAGGTCTAGGAGATTATATTCGCGGTTGTTTTTGTCTTATGCAGATATGTGCAATGTTAGGATTAGGCTTTGACATGGATTTAACCAATCATCCCATGTCAAAATATTTGATTCAACAAGAATCAGAAAAGGAGAGAAAATATAATATAAACTATCCTGAGGTATCTAGATATGAAAACACAAATTATGTTCCCGTAAATGCAACAACATATAGTAAAAATTCTATTAATTTTTTTATGGAGTTTGTGAATAACTTGAACTCTATGGGAAATGCTGACTCTTTCTTTACATTTTGCCACAGTTTTCCTATATTTGATGTGCAAGACGTGGGTCGCAAATTTATTCTAAGTAAATTATTACCGAATGAATTGATGCAAACAGCTATAAAAGAACGATTAAACCATCTTGAACTTATTCAAAAACGATTTGCAGTCATTCACATAAGAAGTGGTGACAAATATTTATTAAATAATGGAAATATAAATTCATTTGTCCTTAAAAAAATAGTCGGAATATTATCAAAAAATATGAAAGAGGGAACAAAGTATTTGATTTTAAGTGATAATAATCAAATAAAGTTGCTTTTAAAAAAGATATTTCCTCAAGTAGTCATTCAACTTACAAAAATTGCACATTTGGGAGAATCAGTTAACCCGGATGATGATGCTATTATGGAAACAATGTTGGATTTTTATCTTATGTCAAACGCATTTCAAATTATCAGTTTCTCTCCATATAACTGGGGGTCTGGATTTAGTCAGTGGTGTAGTGTTCTATACAAGATTCCTTATGTGCAGATTCAAGTGTTGGATAGGTTATCTTAGATTACCATTCTTTTAAAATTAATTTTATTCGGGTCACCACCGACATGAAAGTTGTGACTTCCGTGAAAGTATTTGAGTTTATCAAATTTCATGTAATTATTTGGGTCACAAAAATAGAATAATAATTCGCCCCATAAAGGTAGGTCTCCCCATCTAAAAATATAAATATAATTGAGCGTTTTTACCTTTTCAATACATTTTTGTGCGAGTGTATTTATTCTTAAACGTGCAAGATTTAATCCAATTACATTTGTATATGGTCCTGATGGTCTGTGTGGTATAATTGGTAGAGTTATTTGCATATTTTCTTTTATAAATTGTTCGGTAAATTTGTTTAATCCGTGTGTAACAAAATCGTGGTCTCTTGTCCAAGCCCCGTATATGGCCGTTTTATTTTGAAGATGATAAAATAGTTCTGGAATATTAAATTCAATTACACAATCTTCATCAATGCGTAATATCATCTCATACTCTTTTACAAAGTTCCAGAAATCAACGAACCAAAAAGAGCACATATGTCTATAATTTAAACCAAATGTCTTTGTTGGTTCAAAGAATGAGATTTCTTTTTTATCATCTTTAAAAGCATGTTCTTTAATGCATATAAATTTTAAATTGAGTTTTGGTGTAAATTGCGATATATATTTCTGATGAAGTTCTAAAATATTTCCCTCATGAAAGATGAGTATATCAATACCCTGAAGAGATCCTAAATTATTAGCAATTGAAATATTGCGTTTTATAAGAGTGTTATATTGCTGCAAGTTTTGATAACCTCGGGTTAAAACTGCAACTGCCATTGTTTTTATAGCATCTGATTCTTGCATATAAATTATGTCTTTTTATTAAAAGGCATAATTTTACTCATTTATTGTAGTTTTTTGTTTGTTTATATATAATGCTCAAGAGTCGTAGAGTTAAAAGAGGTAGAGTTATAAGAGGAAAAACTAATAGAAGGCGTCAAAGAGGAGGATTTAATCGTAGAGATATTGTTTCTGTGAGAGGTATTGTTGTAGGTGTTAATGATGATGAAACTGTTAATGTTGCGTTTCACGATAAAAGTCATTCAAGAACTGATGTTAGTAATATACCAAATTCGTCTGTTACTTTTGTTAGACCGGGAAAAGAATTTAGAGTTAGCCCGGTTACAGTTGAACCTCCCGCTGAAGCTCCGGTTCCAGCTACTCAAGGTTCAAGATTTAGGGTTAGACCATTGCCTGCTGAGTATAGATTTTAGGCGAGAACCTCTCGGACCTTATCCTCCAAGCACTGATACCTAGGCTTGTTCATCTGCTCTACAAGGATGGACCATGGGGTGCAACCCTGAAGAGCGTCCAAACCCTTCTCGCAGAAGAGATTGAGAAGAGCTGGGCTGAACCCAGACATCATGCTCACATTCTTTTGGGAGGAAAGACAAGGGAATCCGCTGATAGACCGCAAGTTCCAGAAAAGGATGTGAGGAGGCTTGAAAGGAGTGCCCCAAAGCCTTTCACCCGTCTCGGCATACTTACGCTCCATTATTTCGTAGAATGTCTCCATGTTCTTAGGGGCCTGCACATTATGGTCATCAATCTGCATGTCCGAGAAGATGGCGAGAATCATACCCTCAACCTGATCAGGTGTAAGCTTCTTCTCAACAATGGCGTCAAGAATGCGGTCAAAGGCACCGTGAAAGTTGGTGGAGTAACCGACCTCACCATTCTGAAGAACACGAATCATATCCACGAAATTGTCGCAGCCGTCAAGGTTGTGCCAAGTGGGATTGGTGCTGAAAGACAGGACACGCTTGCCGAGAACAGACTTCTCTGCAACTCTGCAACCAAGAGCCATTGCACAGTCAATAGGATCTCCATTCATAGAGCCAGAAAAGTCCAACATTGCAACCATTGGTCCAAGTGCACCATTCTGACTGGCATTATCTCGCCACTGGGAGTTGAGAAGGTCAATCTCAATCTGGACATCCTCGCCCGGGTTTCTGCGATAGGACCTCTGAATAAGTTCACGAGCCTGAACCGTGAAGGCATTAAGTCCAAGACGCTTACCCTTCATCTCAACCTCTCCGGAGACTGCCTTTTTGATGCGATCAGCGAAATTTTCAGCACACTGAATGCGATCCTCCTTCTCAGATCTCTGAGTACCATCCTTTTTTTTGTTCAAGAAGGCAGTCTTCTGCTTAGAGATTGTAATGGAAGTTGTTTTTGCGTGATCAATTTTTGACCAAGTTCCATCGCACTGGTGAATTTGAGTAGTGTCAAGCTCGCGGTTCAGATTGGCAAGTAGCTTGCGGAAGTCCATCTTGGCCTTGTTGACGGCACGGTCAATCTGAACATTTGTCTTTGCAGTCTCAATATACTCCTTGAAATAAACAACAGCAAGCTCATTGAAAATCCAACCAAATCGGTGAGACTTGGCACGAGGCACCCACTTGGCAGCAAGCGACTTCTTCTCGGCACTGGAGTCAATGCGAAGCTGGCCAAGCAGAAGCTGGAATGCGTGCTGCATAAGAGGGTCAGAAACAGACATCTTCTTGGACTTGCAATAGTTGCAAAAATACTTGATGTCCTTCCAAGAACCATAAGGATGGCCTTCAGTTGAGACGAACTTGGTAAGAACAAAACGAGCGAGCTCTGGATAAAACTCATTCCAAACCAGAACTTGCATATATGCAAGGGAATACTCCCCCTTTCCGTCAATAATATCACGAGTGTGACCAACCATTTTATATGCTACCGTCATTAACTCTACAAACTTTTCTCTGGATATATCCTTGCTTCCGGTAAGATTTCGCAATACTTGTCTCAGAATCTCAGCGTGAGATTCAATAGTTGCAGAATCACACCGAGTGAACTGAAAGCTCAATTGAAGGATTTTCTCCTGAAGGTCGCTGGACCAAGAATATTCTGCGTGTCCCTTCTCACCGACCTGCTTTGGCGTATAAGAGTCAAGAGCGTTTACGAGTGCTGCCATGGTTACTTAATATGGCGGGGCTTCTTTAAGTTGTTTTGCGATATGTTCTTTTTTTAGACCCCCTTATGGTCTTAAGATAAATCTTTTTTGTTTGGATTACTGCTCTATTAGCTGACAGAATTTTTGTATCCTCTGTCTTTTCATAAAATATTATCATAATCTCATTTAAATCTTGAAACATGGAAATAGATTTTTCCAGAGGTATTGCATCTATGTTTTTTATTGATTTCAAAAATTTATCGTCTTCTTGCTCGGTTTTTAAGAAATGATATATCTCCGTCGGCTCAACATCAATATTATATTTTAATATTGATAAAACGGTGTATGTTTTGTCTGCACTTTTACAGTTCTTTTTAAGTATTCCAATTATCTCTTCCCGTGAAATATAATTTGGTTCTTTTAATAGAATTGTTTCTTCTTTTATTTTTTCTATATCACTTTCTTTGTTAACATAAATATAATTAAATTTAATATATGTAACATCCTCTGTATAAAAAGCTTTGTAATCTTCGTCTAAAGATTCAAATTCGTCTATCCATTTTGTATCTAATTCTATCTGAGAATCTTCAACATCCATATTAAATTATACTACTACTTGTCTATATAATTTAATACAATTTTAAACGGCATAACATAATCCAACTAGCGTTCCCATTCATCATACTCTTCTTCCTCAAATGATTCATATTGTGACATCTTATATACTCTGTCATAAGCCCCATCTCCATGTAACTCATCATAATTTTCTTTATAATCATTCCATCTGTTTATTAGACAATTGAATATTTGCGTGGCATCATAATGGTATTCTTCCGCTGTATACTCTTCCTCTTCTACAGATTCTCCATCCACAATTAAAACTCCATCTTTAACCCTATATCTGGTCCAACCTGGAAGTAAAGGTTCATCTTGTGGAACTATTTCTTCAACTTCTTTTAAATAAGCTTCCTTAAAATTTAACTTGCAATCCTCTGTAACTACATCATTATCCCTTACAATAAGCTCTGGAAAATCTGCTTCCGTTAGCTTAATTTCAACCTTTTTCTTTTCAGTGAACCCTCTAAAATTATTATTCCTATTTGGGAGTCGGTCTTTATCTCTATCTTGGTCTCTATTGGAATATTGTCTGGGCCGTCTTTCACTCTTGAACATATTGCTCATTTCTTTGTTTGGGTTTTTATGAACCTGGTATACAGTATATATCTACTATACCTCTAAGTTCTTCCTGCATAATATTTAACATCAAATATGTTTTTAAATTTTGATTTAAAGATGTCGTTGTATGTAGTATTATCTCCTAACAGCAATTCGTAATTTCTGTTCGCCGACGTTGTATTGAAAATACAAGAAAAAAGTATAATATATATTTGCGGGAGATAGCACAAAAATTTAATTTTGGGGGGAATGTGGATTAAAGCCACTTGAAAGGTGAGTATAATGTGTTTAGGTTTTTACTTAAACATATTATATATTATAAATATATGGACTTGTCTAATAATGAACTTTTTCAAATGCTTTTAACTGATATCATAAACATGAACAACCACATTATAAACAATAATGATACAGATGACACGTTTAATAACAACTATAACCACAATATCATTTATAATAATATCATTAATAATATTCAGAATCATATTTTAAATGAAAATGAAAACGAAAATTATTATGATGTTCCACCATTATTCCCAATTTTTCCTTTTTATTATAACTCTACGCCTAATTCTCAAGCGGTTTTACATCAAAGTCTATATGAAAGAAATCCAATTAAACATGTTATTACTGAAGAAGTAAAAAATAGTTTGACCACAATTAAATTTACAGATGCAAAAGACCGAGAGACAAATGATAAATGTTCTATATCTATGGAAAAATTTAATGATGATGATGATATAATACAATTACCATGTAATCATTGTTTCCACATTGAACCTATTATGCAATGGTTAACAGAAGAAAGTTGTGAATGTCCAGTGTGTCGCTATAAATTTGATTCTATGGAAAAAAATACACGGCATATTGAAAGCAATGAATCAGTAGAAATAATAGGAATTGAAGATTTGCCGGATTTAATGGAAATAGAAGATAATTCTAATTCTCAGGAAGAAGAATCAGATGTAATAGAACTTGATGAAGAAAATAGAATTTTATTAAGTGGCCATAATATGGCATTTTCCAGAATTATTCACAGTCTATTTTCAGATGAAGAGTTTGTGACTGATTCTGATGTTGGACCTCCTTCCGCTGATACAGATGTAGATTAAATATCATCCACATTAATCTCATAATCTTCATCTGTTTGAGTTTCTTCAATGGGTGCGAGTGAAATTTGCTTTGGCTTAAGATCACTCATTAAGCTATTATACTCATCTTCTCCAGCATTATCCGAGAACTCAAAATCATTATCGGCAGAACCTCCGGAAACTGCAATAAATGTATTGTCTCTTGTAATAAACTCATTAAACCCCCCAAGAGCCTTCAATCGCTCCTTGTCCAAGTCACTATAGACCTCCAACAAGTCGCACTTTTCCAAATTTTTTCCCTCTCCAGTTTTCTCGGCTTCAAAATCGCGACCACCTACAAGAACCCACTTACCATTTGACAGTGTATTGTCACGCTTTCCTCTACCGCGAAACTTGCCACGAATAATGCAAAGCCGTTTTTTTCCGTCTTTACACATAACATGACACATCCCATTACCCAACATAGCAACGACTTGTGCATAATATTCAAACTCATCCTCTGAGAATCTTGTCTTAAAATTGGATTGCTTTCCGGAAATCTCGTATTTACGAGCTTGGGATTTGTGTCCCGAACCACCTTTTGTGTTTTTCACCATTGTCTTTTGTTAGTTACTTATATTATTTAAGATTATTTCCATTTCAATTTTTATTTGCAATTGTGAAAATAAAAATTGATCATTTTATTCTATGTATATTTTATCACAAAAAGAATAACAAAAATGAAGACTCAAATTGTCTATATTCCAAGTCTTAAATGCGAGGTTACCTTTACTATTGGTCAAAATGCCTCAGATAATGATGCAATCATTGATGCGGCTGGACCAAACGATCTTTGGTTTCATGTTGATAACAAGCCATCATGTCATGTCATTGCAACCGTTCCAGACGGTATAAATAGAAGTGACATTAAATACATTGTGAGTCAAGGCGTGGTTTTATGCAAGCAGCACTCATATCCCTCGGAAAAAAAATTGCCTATTTTATTTACACGAGTGAAAAATATTCAGAAAACAAGCAAACCGGGTCAAGTTTTCATTCCCGAGGATTGTCAATCTATTAAAGTTTGTTAAACTAGTATTCAATTTCATCTAGTTCTTCCAAAAACTCGTTATCAGGAACAAATAATCCATTTGTTTTGTGTTGTTTATAAAACATTTCCCACGTTCTCTCTTTTACAACATTTTTTATACTTTTATTTGTAGTGTCGGGTTTTTGTTCATCAGTTTCATAATTATAAGCATCATAGAAATCTTCAAAGAAGTCATCATTTGGAAAATCAATCTTCTTTTCTTCATGATTAATAGTTCCTCTGTATTTTTTAATGCGTTCATACCAAACGGGAGAATATGCCGCATAATATTCCCAATGTCTGAAATATGCATTGTTCAAATTAATTGCATTTCTTTGCAGCTTAAATAAGCTCAAGTAATTGTCTTCATCAATACCATGTAAATAAACAATTGGAAGAATTTTATATGGGTAGAAGCTGCTGTCATAATCGGAATAAATTGTTTCAAATGGGATTATATCTTTTTCCTCAACAATAACATATAATTTTTTACCCATTTTAACCTCTTCCATAATTGTAAATTGAAGCATAATGTATGCAAGTATCATGTGTCGTTTTTCAGTTTTTACTATGTTTAAGTTTTTATTTATCTTGTGTTCAACCAGTTTTTTAGAGGTTAAGGCTTTAAAATAACTTGAAACAAATGTCAATAATTCATCCAAGTATTGCTCTTTGCATTTGTGTAGGACAAATTCAGCTATATTTGTGTAATTCTTATTAATAAACCACGTTTTAACTTGAGAGATATTTATGAATTCAATGTGGTCAAATACAACGTGTGATGGTGCGTCCAAGTCAATATCAAAGTTAGTTGCTATTTGCCTTAACAAGAAGGTGTCCAAATTATAAGGACGCATCATCAAATCGCTAACAATCATTTTAATAATTTTATCTTTTTCGGGTCCTTTGGTCATTTTCTTCCATTCCTTCTGTTTTTTAACAAAATAATCGTAAAATGATGGGTTTAGAGTATAGTAAAAGTCAAAATATATTTTCCAGAGATGATTAAATAGTTCAATTTCAAATCCGGAGTAGTATAATTCATAAGCCCAAAATAGTGCTTTTTCTTTTTTATCAAGGAGAGAAGTAATGAGAGACAATTTTACTTCATCTTTAACATAAAGATAGCGCGTAAATATAATTTTCGGAAATTTCTCGAGTTCATTGGTTGGAATAATAGATGTTTGATTAGTGCAATGTTGGCCCATTTTGTTTTACTTTAGTTGATTACTTTATTTTTTTGATTAATAAAAGTAATCAATTTTTATTTAGTGGGTTTATAATCTTTTCTCATTAAAATATATAATAATGGCGAACGCGTGGCTAACATTAGTAAAAAAAACTTGGGACGAAGGTCGTAAAACAGACAAGGATTACTCTTATAAGCAAGCGATGATGGATGCTAAGATGAAGAAGCATGGCTCTAAGAAGCATGGCTCTAAGAAGGGAGGTCAAGCTGATGATGAGGAGGTTGTTGAGGAAACCGTTGAAGAGACCCCCTCTGGAGTGGAAGTTGAAGAGGAGGAGGAGGGTATCATGTCTACTTCTACTCCTACTCCTACTATGGGAGGAAAGTCAAAAAAGAGCAAGAAGAGCAAGAAGAGCAAGAAGGGTGGTAAGAAATCAAAGAAGTGCAAGATGGGTGGAAAGAAATCAAAGAAGACGAGAAAGTGTCGCAAATAACTGTAAAAACACTTGTTTATCAGTATTATACAATATATCATTGAATAATGATATGTTTTGCATAGGAGAGATTCGTTTATCAGGAATAGGATGTATTCCTTGAGTCAAAAGTTGAGAGAACTGAGAAATAAATATGTTTTTAGGGAATCCACCATTTGGGCGAAAGATATCTCTCAATAAAACGATAAAAAGTATACTTAATCCATAGTTGTTCCAAGTGGGGCTTTTAAGAAGAATTTCCTGGATTATCAATATTTTTGGCTTGTTTATAAAGGATTGTAGAGAGAAGTGGGTGGTTTCTTTATATTGTTCTATAAAAGCTTTTGAGAAACAACTTAAAGAACCAAGTCGGGAACCAGTTTCTCTCACTATTTCTTCTATATTTGCATTGGAAACACTTTCCTGCTGGTTTTCTATTAAAAAACACACTAATTGTGCTTCTGGCGGCAAAAATACATTTTTTTGATTATAATTAGAAAATAGATTACTTATTCTCTCTTTGTTCATTGTTGGAAAGTGGAAAAATCTAGAGAAATCTGTAAAGATTGGCGATTCTTTCTTATAAACCAGTGTTGATGGATGAAAATCCAAATTTACTAGCTTTGCACTTTCTAACCTTTTTAAAGACTCTAATAGGCTTTTATAACTATTTATCAAATTTAATATATATTTTCTAGGATTAGTTTCTCTCGTTGAACCATAGAATACTTGATAAAATGTGCGATTATTTTCTATATTCAACCTTTTTAACATTAAACTCTCTTGTTTGTCCGATATATCTTCAAATCTATCCGCCCATTTATAACTACCATCATCATCTATCTCTCCAATATTTACATAAGAATTACTCAATATTGGATTAAAATATTGAGAATAATTCTTTATTTGTATTATTCTTTGAGATATTTCTATTTCATTGAGAGAAAAAAAATTGGCATCAACTATTGAGAATGAGTATTTTTCTTCTATTTTTTTTTGTTTTTCTTTTTTCTCTCTATTTCCTTCAAGATGTTTGTCAAAAAAATAAAATAAATGATCTCTTGGACATATAAACATTTCAACTATAATACTATATTCACTGGTTTTTATTTATTAATTATCATAAAATATCTATTTTTATAAGTTTTCTTTATTTTGTTCATGATTTCATCTGAATCAATGTCGTTTTCCAACAATCTTGCTACTTCTGTCTTCAATGAATCCACATTGTTAATACAAAAGTTATTGAACCCCTCTGATGGTTTGTAATCATCATTCACCAAACCTCTTGAAATGTGTGCGTCCATAGTTTCTAGTAGTTCCTTGTGCACTCCAATGTATTTGCGTCTTTGCTTGGGTTCCGGCTTTACAGTACTCTTCTTTCTGAAATAATATCTAGCACTCTTGAACATCTTATCAAGAACATCCCCATCATAACCCAACTCGTGCAATCTAGTCGTCTCCTCTTCAATCAAGTCTTCCTCCTCATTCACCCATTCTTCCCAGGCTTCCTTGAAAGCAGCTCGGTCATCATATTGGTGAACCTTTGAAAACTTATACAGCTCATCCATAAACTCTTGAGTAAATTTATAGCGATAAATAGATGCAATTATATTATTTGAATCATCATCATCGTCGTCATCGCAAACTTTGTTAATAATTTGAATATTCTTGTTCCCTTCCAAAGTTGGTCCGCTGAATCCAAGTTCATTGCTATCGGCTCTAAAATTATTAATATTGAAACTATCATCAGTGTCAATACCATTATCATAATGTCTGTTAACGTCATGCTTCATAGCGTGTCCTAGCGTCGTAGTTTATTTTCATTTATTTTATATTATTTTTGATTCAATTTTTTTAGTTTTCAATAAAACAACAATATAAAAAAATATTCTTATATTGATTATTTATGAATATAGCTCACGTTTGTTCATTAGGATATTGGTGTCATACTGCTTCGTTAATTAAAAAACATGGGTTAAAATTAGAATCATATCCATTTGACTGGATTTTTATAAGTTATAAAAATATGATTCATTGCATTGAAGATAACTTTAAAACATTTTTAGATAAATCTAACTATAATAGTATTTCAAACACAAAATGTGGCCACAATATTTATCACCCAGAAACATTTAATCATCACAATCCATTGACAAATGAAAACGATTATAATTATTACTTGAGATGTGTTAATAGATTTAATACATTGTTGAAGAGAGACGAGCATAAATTGTTTATTCTTGGTCATTTTAATATGAATCAAATAGATGAAAATGTTAAAACTGACATGATTGAATTTAATAATAAACTTTCAAAGCTTACAAATAATTACACTTTATTAATTATTTTTCACTTACCTAACAAGAATTGCAATCATCATGAATTTACTTATAATGGTAATATCCATTTTTTAGAATTACACACGCTTTCACAAAGTCATGGTATATTTTTTGACAACCAAAATGATGATTTATATCTTGATAATGTATTTAAAAATACTTATAAGTTTGATGTTAAACATTTGAATGCACCTAACACAATGTGATTTTTATACATATCTATATTATATGAACTATCCCAAAACTTATATGCTTTCAACGCGAGTATTTTTAGATACATTTAATCAGTGCTATAGAAATATTGTAGTTATTAATTTACCACCAGACGGCCCTCTAGGAAAAATTGTTAGACGATTACAAATGCCTCCCCTATCTCCATTTAATGCTCCTGGACCTTGTTGTAACAGAATTGGTTATAATGATTGTGCTCTTGCATTATTTTCATTACGCGGATGTAATGGAATTGGTGTTGTTAATGG
>Ga0114974_10000580_pt1 | contig 29954 bp, 26 predicted proteins | sample S_130206_EF_Meta_FD_87318 | JGI IMG/M metagenome (GOLD analysis project Ga0114974, IMG submission 87318) | Freshwater microbial communities from Lake Simoncouche, Canada to study carbon cycling - S_130206_EF_MetaG | ecosystem: Environmental > Aquatic > Freshwater > Lake | place: Lake... | reverse complement strand
TGAGCACTGAGCACTGAGCACTGAGCACTGAGCACCTAACTCTAACGACTACATTTCGACAACTGAATATCAAATACTAAATATCAACGAGTCACTACCAACGACTCACTACCAACTACTTAATACACACCGAGCGCACTTGTTGCATATCAGTCAACCCCATGAGCACTTTTTCAATGCCGTCTTGCTTGAGGGTGCGCATGCCACCGGCGAGCGCGCTTGCCAACAAAACAGCTACCCGTGAACGTTCTTGAATGGTTTTCTTAACCAAGTCGGTGCCAATCAGTAATTCATGTAAACCGACGCGTCCTTTGTATCCCGAGCCATTGCATACATCACAACCCACAGCATCTGGCAGGTGTAGATGACCTTGTTCGTCACCAAACTGGCGAATCCAATCCTGCACCAAAGCCTTGGCAGCGGCATTGGGGTCGGCACTCCATTCCTCGGTGTGGCGTAAGTCTTGCGCGTATTCCAGCACTAAACTGCGCAGTTCCGTCTCACTCATCGGATGGCTGGTCTTGCAGCGTTCACACAAGCGGCGCGCCAGACGTTGCGCCAAAATGCCTAATATGGCATCTGAAAAGTTAAACGGATCCATACCCATATCCAGCAGTCGTACGATCGACTCTGGTGCGCTATTGGTATGCAGGGTTGCCATCACTAAGTGGCCCGTGAGTGAAGCCTCAATTCCGGTGCTGGCAGTCTCCTCGTCACGCATCTCACCCACCATAATAATATCGGGGTCAGCACGCAAGAACGCCCGCATGGCGACAGCAAAGGTTAACCCTGCTTTCACATTCACTTGCACTTGGCGCAAGCCCTTTTGGGTGATCTCTACAGGGTCCTCTGCGGTCCAAATTTTAGTGCCGGGTTGATTCAGCTGACCCAGAACAGAGTGCAAGGTGGTGGTCTTGCCCGAGCCCGTCGGTCCGCACACCAAAAACAACCCATAGGGTTTATTTAACACATTGTTTTTGAGTAACGCTAAATTGTGCTCACTTAACCCCAGCTTATCCAAGGGCATGGGCTCTCCCGAAGAGAGTATCCGCATCACTACATCCTCAACATCACCTGCGGACGGGATGGTGGCTACACGCAATTCAATATCCGCAGGACCAAAGCGACGGAACTTAATCTTGCCGTCTTGTGGTTTACGACGCTCGGAGATATCCAGATCACACATGATTTTGAGCCGCGCCACCAAGGCATTACGGAAACTTGACGGCACCTCCGAATAGATCTGCAACTCACCATCCAAGCGAAACCGAATATGGGTCTTGGCTTTGCCAGGGTAGGGTTCAATATGAATATCCGACGCGCCTTGGCGATACGCGTCCATAATCACCTTATTCACAAAGCGCACTAGGGTATTGTCAGCGTTATCAATACCAATTTCATCTTCAACCAAATCCTCAACTGCGGTCGCATCGAGCGCTTTGAGATAGTCGCCGACGTCCTCGCCACTGTCGGCAAATGCCTCTACGCCAGCACCAAAAACCTGGTCTAGGGTACGAAAGAACTCGCGCTCAGTGGTGACTGCATAATGAATTGCGCGCTTGGTAAAGATATTGCTCACTAAGCGAGCAGCCTTAACCTGCTCGGGGTCTGTGGTCATGATTTTAACTTCGCTGTTGCTCACCACCACCGGCACCCAAGTATTCACGCGACAAAACTCACGGTTCACCATCGCCACATTAATTTTGACTTTAGGGCGTTCACCATCAAACGGTTCATAGGGCACCCGAAAATATTGGCCAAGCACTTCTCCAATCCGACTCAAGCTCACATGAAATTCGTCCACCAGCACATCTTCCAGATGCCGGCTTTTGCGTTCGGCGCGCGCAACGGACTCTTCAAATTCGCTTGCAGTAATCAAGCCACTGCTCACTAATGCTTGGTATTTTGCAAATAGTTGGCGTGATGCCAATCCGACTTCTGCCATATCGCTCCCTTAATCATTGAACTGATTATTAATCACCACAGCGATTAATAATTATTGAACTTATTTTGAACCATTCATAACAAAAAAATCCGGCCGCTCATCATAACAGCAACCGGGAAATATTAAAATAGCATTAATAATCAATAAGTTACTGATTTGCATCGGATGCATTCCGATACGGGCATCAGCTTAGCGATAGCGATGGTGGTTATAAGCGCCGGAAATTTCACTGCACCTTTCAGCTCAGCTGCATCAGCCTTTCTCAGAGCCACCAGCTCTAGTTTACCCTCCAAGAGTATGTACCCTTGGTCATCCGCCTAAGAACAGGGGCCCTAGGTCAGGGCCCCTAGGTCAGGTGCCAGGGCCATGTTCCCAAGATCACCCTCCCAAGATCACCCCTTTCCCTAGGCCATGGGCACGCGCAAATTCGCCACCACTGAATTTTTTGCCATCCTCACCACGCGCACGCAACACTTCAATCGCTCCACCTTGGGCGGTCACCCGAAAGCTGGTATCTGTGACTTCGCAGACTTCGCCGATTTTGCCGCTGACATCAGCATAGCGTCGGAACAAATGCTTACGGGCATCGAGAATTTGGAGTTTTTGACCATTGTGGGTGGTCCATGCCCCAGGTGCAGGGTTAGTCCCACGAATCAAGTTGTAGACAAAATCAACAGGGGCTGCCCATTGAATATGCGCTTCAGCAGCCCGACACCACCCTTCGTAGCTCGCTTGGCTTTCATCTTGGATAGTCTCGGTGTGCTTGCCGGTATATACCAAATCAGCAGCTTCAAGCATAGCTTGCACTCCCATGGGGAATAGCTTGTTGAAATAGACTTCACCAATGGTCTCGTCCGGTTCGATGGTGCAGGTTTTTTGCAAAATCACCGGGCCCTCGTCCAAGCCTTCATTGGGCCGGAAAATGGTCAGGCCGGTAGTGGTCTCACCGCGAATAATCGGCCAGTTAATCGACGAGGGACCGCGATACTTCGGCAGCAATGATGGGTGGTATTGAATGGTGCCCAGGCGCGGAATATGCACAAAAGTGTCGGGGGCAAATTGCAGCACATACGCCATCACTCCAATATCGACTTGCAGGGATTCGAGTGCGGCGTGTGCTTCCGGCACCCGCAGCGATGGAAACTGAAATACCTGTAGGCCATGGGCTTCGGCCGCCACCCGCAAGGGGTCGGGCTTAGCGCCGGGTTTTTCGGGTGCGCAAAATACCCCAGCGACCGTGTCCTGACGTGCGAGAAACGCTTCCAATACGGTTTTACCAAAATCTTGCTGACCAATAATTGCAATCTTCATATGCTTGATTCCTTATTAACACACGATATATTCGATGAGTGTGATGCTGTTAATTCTACAGTTGATGGCTACACACTAGACAATAACGCTTCTCACTTAATTCCTGCTACCTTAATCCCTTGAAGATTAACTCCTTCAACCCTAACTCATTGAACCTTAACTCATTGAACCTTAAGTTTTTAAACCTTAACTCTTTGAACCCTAAGTCATTGAACATTAAGCTGTTTTACTTTAAGGCGTTCCACATTAAGTCTTCTTTTTCGGTGGCAGACTAAAAGCTCCCGCAGTCTTGAGTGTGGCAATACGTTCAGCATCGTAGCCCAAGACCTCATGCAAGATCTCATCGGTATGTTCACCCAATAGCGGCGAGCGCCGAATCACTGCCGGCGAATCAGAGAGTTTGATCGGCATCCCAACGTTATACCAAGTGCCGCGCTGTGGGTGATCGAGTTCAACATACATCTCACGCCCGCGCACGTGCTCATCATTGGCTAAGTCCTCTGTCGACATAATCGGGCCACAAGGCACGTTCAAGGGGTTGAGTATCGCCATAAACTCTTGCTTGGTGTAATTGGCAGCAAACCGCGTCATCAAGGCCCATATTTCACTTTGGTTTTGACGTCTATCGGTAATAGTCGCAAAGCGCGGGTCGGTAGCCAGACCCGGCATACCCATCTCTGCCCCCATACGCTGCGCTAGCGCATCCCATACCGCCTCTTGCACTACCACGTAAATATAATCATTCGGCCCGCCTGGTTTGCACTGAATGGCATTGCCTAACTGCCCACCACCCGAGTCGTTGCCCGCACGTGGTGTTGCCCCCATACCTTGCGCAGTGGGCACTGAGTATTCCGCCAAATTACCCCGAGTCAAGCGCTGATGATCACGCCATTTCACACGACACAAATTCATTACCGCATCCATCATCGCAACTTCAACGTATTGGCCGATGCCGGTGCGATCCCGTTGATGCAATGCAGCGAGCAAGCCAATCGCTAGATGTAAGCCCGTACCCGAATCACCAATTTGAGCACCGGTGACATAGGGAGCACCCTCTGGCGTACCGGTAGTGCTCATGGCACCACCCATGGCCTGCGCCACGTTTTCGTATGCTTTGAAATCGGAGTATGGCCCCGTCGATCCAAAGCCCTTGATCGAACCCATGACGATCCGTGGATTAATCTCGTGAATCTTCTCCCAAGTAAAACCAAACCGATCAAGAACACCCGGACCAAAGTTCTCCATAATGATGTCGCATTTTTTGAGCAATGCAATAAATACTTCCTTACCCTCCGGGGTCTTCATGTTGACCGTGATCGCCCGCTTATTGCTATTGAGCATGGTGAAATACAGGCTGTCGGCGTTGGGAATGTCACGCAACTGTCCACGGGTGGCATCCCCTTGCGGCGGTTCAAACTTGATCACATCAGCACCCATCCAGGCAAGCAGCTGTGAACAGGTGGGGCCGGCCTGCACATGGGTCATGTCAAGAATACGAACGTCTTTTAGGGCTTCCATACTGATCTCCAAATAAGCAACGGCAAACCGGATACCGGTCGCCGCTGGTTAGGGGTTTGACTGATTATTTCTTTGCGCTTTGTGGATTAAGGCTGGTAATGCGGCCACTTTCAGTGCCCGCCGTTTCATCGATAACCGCATTAATGAGTGTGGGTTTGCGCGTGCGGATCGCAGCCTCCATCGCCTGGCGCAAGGTCTCGGGTGTGGTTGCGTGTACACCCACACCACCAAAAGCCTCCATCAGCTTGTCGTAACGCGCATCCTTCACAAACACGGTGGGCGCGACATCCGCACCACCGCTGGGATTAACATCGGTGCCGCCGTAGACGCCGTTGTTATTGAATATCACCACACATACTGGCAGGTTATAGCGGCAGATGGTCTCGACTTCCATACCCGAAAAACCAAACGCACTATCTCCCTCAATAGCAATTACAGGTTGTCCACTGACGACCGCAGCGGCAACCGCAAAGCCCATGCCGATCCCCATGATGCCCCAAGTGCCCACATCTAATCGTTTACGCGGCTTATACATATCCACAATACTGCGCGTGAAGTCTAGGGCATTAGCGCCCTCATTAACCAATATCGCATCGGGGTTCGCTTTGATGATATCGCGCACGACATTTAGCGCGCTGTGAAAGTTCATCGGCAACGGATTTTTTGCCAAGGTCTCGGCCATTTTCGCAATATTCTTATTCTTGCGCTCGGCAATCGCATCTAACCATTCGGCAGCGGGTTTAGCCCACGCGCCACCCATACCCGCCAACAAGGCCGACACACAAGAACCAATATCGCCCACCAGCGGCGCTTCAATACGGACGTTGCTATCGGCTTCCTGCGGGGAAATATCAATCTGGATGAATTTCTGACCACCCCAATCTTTGTGCGTTTTACCGCCCCAAGTTTTACCCTTACCGTGCGATAGCAGCCAGTTCAGCCGCGCCCCCACAATCAGTACCACATCGGCTGCCGGCAAGACATAGGAGCGTGCTGCTGAAGCAGACTGCTCGTGCGTATCTGGCAACAAACCCTTAGCCATAGACATTGGCAAATACGGAATACCCGTCTTTTCAACCAAGGCCCTGATCTCGTCATCAGCCTGGGCATAAGCCGCGCCTTTGCCCAAAATAATCAATGGGCGCTTTGCGCTCTTGAGTAAATCAAGAGCGCGTTGCACCGCATCGTTACCGGGAATCTGACGGGGTGCTGGATCGACCACCTTGATCAGAGAATTCTTGCCTGCTACCGCATCCATGGTCTGACCAAACAGCTTCGCCGGCAAATCTAAGTACACACCGCCCGGCCGACCAGACACTGCAGCGCGGATGGCGCGCGCGATACCCACACCAATGTCCTCCGCATGGAGCACCCGAAATGCTGCTTTACACAGCGGCTTGGCGATGGCGAGTTGATCCATCTCCTCGTAATCGCCTTGTTGCAAATCCACAATTTCACGTTCGCTAGAGCCGCTCATCAGAATCATCGGGAAGCAATTAGTCGTGGCATTAGTCAAGGCGGTTAAACCATTCAAGAATCCCGGTGCGGACACTGTCAGACAAATACCGGGCTTTTGCGTCATGAAACCGGCAATCGCTGCGGCATTGCCAGCATTCTGTTCATGACGGAACGAAATCACGCGTAGGCCTGCGGCCTGTGCCTTGCGGGCAAAATCGGTGATGGGTATACCCGGCAATCCGTAGATGGTATCGATATCATTCAGTTTCAGGCCATCTATAATCAGTTGAAAGCCATCGGTCACTGCTTGGGGTTGGGTCTCGGTAGTCATGCGGAGATACCTCGCGGTTTGCTGTGAATTAATTAATTGCACCACTGAGGTGCGCTATAGATGAAACAAATAGGCGGTGACTATAGAAAACACGCTCTTTGCAATCATTGACCCGCGTCAAGAAACGCAATTTTCGCTATACTGATTTCATCAAGTCAGGCACACTCAGATCTGTCAAATGATCGTTATATTGACCATACAATTACGATACAACACTTATTTACATACAACACCTTTACATACAACACCTATACCTATAACACTTAGTCGTACCCAGCACAGGCACCCTCCCCCTTGACCAGGCTCTCCCAACACCCTGAATCTATAGTGATCAGCGCACAACTGACGCACAACTTAGTGTTGCGGCACCTCACGCCGGCGCAATGGGCTGAACTCATTGCCTTAATCGAAATATGCGACTACGCAAAAGGCGCCGTACTCGAACATCAAGGCGACCATGCTATGGAGCAATACTTTATCATCGAAGGCATTCTGCGCCGCTCGGTATCAAATGCCCAAGGTAAAGAGATGATCCTGCGCTTTGCTGCGGAAACTGATATTGATACCAGCTATGCAGCTTGGCGCTTAAAAACACCACTACCATATGCCATTAGCGCAGTCACTAAGGTGCGGGCAGCCAAACTGTCCATGGAACAATGGGTGGGATTCCTTAACCGTCACGACAGTATTAAGAGTGCATTCGAATTTGAAATCATGAAGCTCATGAGTGAAGTGATGGGACACACGATTACCTTGCATCTACTCGATGCCCGTGGCCGCGTGCAGCGATTTATGCGCAAACATGCCGCGCTAGCAGAACGAATCCCTAAAAAAGAACTCGCCTCATATCTTAACCTCTCACCCGAGACTTTATCGCGGCTCAATAGCAGCGGAAAAATCTAAGCGTGCCCGCGCCACATGGCCCACTGGCGACTGATCAGAGGCCAAAACAAGCTCAGTAAGGCCAACCCCATAATTGAACTAACAAGGGTGTTTGAGAAAAATACCGTAATACTGCCTTGGGAGATCAGCATTGCCTGCCGGAATGCGCTCTCTGCTTGATCGCCCAAGACCAAAGCCAAGACTAATGGCGCGAGCGGATAGGACAACTTTTTAAAAGCATAGCCCAACACTCCAAACAGCAACATAAACCATATATCCAACATCGCGTTGTGCACGGTATAAGCACCCACCGCACAAATCACAATAATTACCGGTGCAATAATCGAGAATGGTATGCGCAAGATCGCCGCAAACAGGGGCACGCAAGTGAGCACAATAATGAGACCAGCAATATTGCCTAAATACATGCTGGCAATTAAACCCCAAACAAAATCTTTTTGTTCTACAAATAGCAAAGGCCCTGGCTGTAGACCCCAAATCAACAAACCACCGAGTAATACTGCTGCAGTCGGCGAACCGGGGACTCCTAGTGCCAGCATCGGCAGTAGTGCCGCAGTGCCCGCGGCATGGGCTGCAGTCTCAGGCGCGATCACGCCCTCTGGCATGCCGGTGCCAAAGCGCGCACCATCAGGGGACATGCGCTTGGCAATGCCATAGCTCATAAACGACGCTGGTGTGGCACCACCAGGGGTAATACCCATCCAACAACCAATCACACAACTACGTAACGAAGTCATCCAATAACGCGGTAATTTCTTCCAAGTATCAATTACCACTCGAGTATCGATACGCGCAGCTTTACCAGAGAAGGACAAGCCCTCTTCCATAGACAACAAGATCTCACCAATACCAAACAAACCAATCACGGCAATCAAGAAATCAAAACCACGCATCAACTCATGCCAACCAAAAATTAAGCGCAGTTGTCCAGTCACCGTATCAATACCCACCGCAGCTAGCGCAAACCCCAACATCATCGCCGCAACAATTTTAGCCGGTGGCTCCTTACCCATGCCGATAAAACTACAAAAGGTGAGAAAGAACACTGCGAAAAATTCTGGCGGTCCAAACTTTAACGCGAAGCGCGCCACTAAAGGTGCCAGAAACGTAATCATCACTACTGCAAAAAAAGCACCTACAAAAGACGAGGTAAAAGCTGTTGCCAAAGCTTCGCCTGCACGCCCCTGTTGCGCCATCGGATATCCATCAAAAGTCGTTGCAACCGACCATGGTTCGCCAGGGATGTTGAATAATATCGAGGTGATCGCCCCACCGAAGAGCGCACCCCAATAGATACACGAGAGCATTATCACCGCTGAGGTCGGCGGCATGGTAAATGTGAGTGGCAGGAGAATGGCAATCCCATTAGCGCCACCCAAGCCCGGCAACACCCCAATTAACACACCCAATACCACACCGATAAACATTAACAATACATTAAACGGCGTGAGGGCAACTGTAAAACCATGAAACAGTGCGGTGATTTCGTCCAAGGCTGTATTCTCCTATAGGTCCGCTCTCAATATCCAATCACACTTAACGGATTAAACTCGCCTTTAAACAGCGGCACTTGAAACCAAATTTCAAACATCATAAACATTGCAGCACTCACTACCACACTAATGATCACGCTTTTAATGGCAGGGTAATGGCCTAACCACATCATAAATCCAGCAATATAAATCGCCGAAGCCAGATAAATACCAACAAACTGAATCCCCAATACATAAACCACTGCCGGTAACAACACTGCCAACACTTGTTTGAGCAAATGCCGTTCAACAAATAATGCCCCAGTAGCCGCAGCAGTCAGCGCTTGATACAAAGTGTAGAGGGAAGATAAACCAATGAACAAGCCGATATAGAATGGGAAATAACCAGCCTCTGGCCCATCTTCGCCCCAGCGAAAACCCAAGCGCACACTGTCCCACAGCACCATACCTGCAATCGCTAAAAAAAATAGTGCCACCACAACTTCGGCGCGTCGCAATGAAATGCCACCGCTGGACGCTGCCGCGTCCTTATTGGTTTCCGCTACAGTCTCATTCATAGAATCTACTTTTTAGATGCCACAACGTTCAATAGTAAATACATTATGGTGATATATGGCTTAAGGTGATGCACGACTTAAGGTTTAGCTAAGAACCCTGCCTCTTTCATTAAATCGCGATGCAAAATCTCTGCCTTGGCCACCCAATCTACAAACGCTTTGCCCGTTAAGAAGGTTTGATTGAATGCCCCATCTTCCATGAACTTTTTCCACTCCGGCGTTGCACGCACTTTAGTCATTAAATCAACATAAAAATTCACAACCTCAGGGGACACACCAGGGGGCATAAAGATACCCCTTAACATCACATACTCAGTCGAAATACCAGCTTCTTTACAGGTATGCACGTCATACCAAGACTGAGTTTCTGTAATCTTTGTTTTATACGGCATGCGTTCATCATCAAACACACATAACGCACGCAAGGTGTTTGCACGCCACTGGGCAACTGCTTCAATCGGATTATTTACCGAGGAGTTGATATGTTTACCCACTAATTGAGTCGCAACTGCACCCCCCCCTTTATAGGGAATATAAGTGAATTTAACACCCACAGCTTTTTCAATAGCTACCGTGAGAATTTCATCCTCCTGCTTAGAGCCAGTACCACCCATTTTAAATGTTTTCGGTGGGGCCTTTTTGACGGCGTCTAAATACTCTTTAGCCGTCTTATAGGGATCTTCAGTATTAACCCACAACACAAAGTTATCGAGTGACAACATCGCAACCGGTGTGAGATCTTTCCAATTAAATGGCACACCCGTGGCCATTGGAGTCGTAAACAAATTAGACAAGGTGATAATTAATTTATGAGAATCACCTTTGGCAGCTTTGACTTCTAAGAACCCTTCAGCACCTGCGCCACCCGCCTTGTTCACAGGGATCATCGCTTGTTTCATCAGGTTATGCTTGGCCACAATACCTTGAATCAAACGCGCCATTTGATCGGCGCCCCCGCCAGTGCCTGCTGGGATCACTAGTTCGACCGGCTTCGTGGGCTCCCAAGCAAAGCTGGGTGTGATAGCCAAAACCCCTAGCATTAAAAATACCCGCAGACATATCGGCATTGCGCTCATCATAGTCATAAATCTCCCCCCTATTAAGCCTCGGTAGCAAATGCTTCGACGACGAAAAAACTAGGTATAACAACAATATAGCTTACATCCTAAAAAACTATGCAAACGACAATGTTTAATATTTTTAGAAATTTATTTTTTATTATTTTATTGTTATTTTATTGTTATTTTTTGGATTGCATTTACTAATAATTCAAACGCTAATACAGCACTAGCAAAACTGCAACTGCTAAAGTAAAACTTTTCACCCATCCCCCTGCCCCGATCAAGTCAAAGCAAGGGGATGTGCAATACGCTAGCTATTCGTTGGCGGTTGCTCAGTCTCAGCAGTCGAATCTGCATCGCCTGACTTGCTCGCCAAATATTTGCCGGTCAATACCACACCTACTGCACCCATTATTTGAGCCAAGCCAATTTCAAAACCTAAGAAATAGACATGCGCCCACTGTAAGTTCTGTTTAATCCATTCAGCCCACACAGGGTCGGTCATCAACATTTCACCAGCTACCCAACCCAGCAAACCTGCACCAATGGTGATAATAATCGGCCAACGCTCCATCAGCTTCATCAAAATTGTCGCGCCAAAAATGACCAGGGGTATCGAAATTGCCAAGCCCAACACCAACAACGTCATATTGCCTTTAGCAGCGGCAGCAACACCAATCACGTTATCCAAACTCATGACCAAGTCAGCGATCAAAATAGTTTTAATTGCTTTAGTGAGGTTATCCGAACTGTCGACATTTGCCTCTTCGTCTTCAGGGACTAATAAATTCACAGCAATCCAAAACAGCAAAGCCGCGCCTATAATTTTCAAATACGGCATCGCCAGTAATTTAACTGCAATTATGGTGAGCAGAATCCGCATAATCACCGCCGCACCCGCACCCCACATCACTGCTTTTTTCTGTTGTTCTTGAGGTAGGGAGCGCGCTGCCAATGCAATCACTACGGCATTGTCTCCAGACAAAACGATATTAATTAACGTAATCTGCAACAGACCCAACCAAAACTCAGTACTCATTAACATGTCCATAAATCACTTCTTTCATTAAATAAATTACCGTCGCTCATTCTAATCGGCCGTGATAACTCCACCCTTACAATGCAGTGTTTAGCAATCATGCAAGAATGACTCTAGCATGACCCTAGAATCACTTGAGTCCATCATCCGGCCAGATCATAGAATTGACCTCCTGCCTCGAAATATACACGATCCCCCCCCCGGCCAACAACAGCTGTTAATTGGTCGGGTCAGCCTTAGCTCAAACGCAATTTAGAATAGACCAACCACCTTACCATCATCAGTTAAATCAATTTTCTCCGCCGAGGGCACTTTGGGCAAGCCAGGCATAGTCATAATGTCACCGCAGACCATGACAATAAACTCTGCACCTGCAGCTAGGCGTACTTCACGAATATTCACGATATGCCCTGATGGTGCACCACGCAAACTAGGGTCGGTTGAGAATGAAGATTGGGTTTTGGCCACACATACTGGATAGTGACCATAACCGCCCTCCTGCAACTCCTTGATTCGATTGCGTACTTTACTATCAGCCGAGATGTCAGCAGCGCCATATACTTTAGTTGCTACTTTCTTCATTTTGTCCCATAAGGGGTCGCTATCCTCATAGACAAAAGTCGGCGCAGAAGGTTGATCGCACAACCCAACTACGACATGGGCCAGATTAGCCGCACCTCTACCTCCTTCCGCCCAATGATTTGCTACAACAACTTGCACGCCTAATTTTTCTACGCGCGCTGTCAGCAATTGCATTTCAGCTTCAGTATCGGCAGTAAATCGATTAATGGAAACTACACATGGGATACCATAGACATTTTTAACATTGTGAATATGGCGCTCCAGATTCACCATGCCTTTATCAAGGGCTGCGATATTCTCCACATTAAGTTGAGTTTTATCGACACCCCCATGATGCTTGAGCGCGCGTACTGTCGCCACGATCACAGCCGCTGCTGGCTTCAGACCCGCTTTGCGACACTTAATATCTAAGAACTTCTCTGCACCTAAGTCTGCACCAAAGCCCGCCTCTGTCACCACATAATCAGCAAGCTTAAGAGCTGTCTGTGTAGCAATGACGGTATTGCAACCATGGGCAATATTCGCAAATGGTCCACCGTGAATAAATGCCGGATTGTTCTCTAGTGTTTGCACAAGATTGGGGGCCAGCTGATCTTTTAGCAAGACCGTCATTGCACCATGCGCATTCAAATCCCTTGCATGCAAGGCCTTGCCCTCACGAGTGTAACCAAACACGATGTTTCCGAGTCGATTTTTCAAATCTTTTAACGATGTCGCCAAGCAAAATATCGCCATCACCTCTGAGGCCACTACGATATCAAAGCCATCTTCACGGGGATAGCCGTTAGCGGTACCGCCCAATGACACAACAATATCGCGTAGCGCGCGGTCATTCATGTCCATTACCCGCTTCCAAGTAATACGGCGCGGATCAATGCCTAAAGCATTGCCATGACTGATGTGATTATCAATCATGGCAGAGAGTAGGTTGTTAGCCAAACCTATCGCACTAAAATCACCGGTGAAATGTAAATTAATATCCTCCATCGGAACGACTTGCGCATAGCCACCACCCGCAGCACCACCCTTGACCCCAAATACAGGGCCTAAAGACGGCTCACGTAAGCAAATCACCGCTTTTTTACCAATATGATTAAGTGCATCACCCAAGCCAACGGTGGTGGTGGTTTTGCCTTCACCGGCTGGCGTTGGACTGATCGCCGTGACTAAAATCAGCTTGCCGTTTTTATTTGTTTTCAAAGAGTCAACATATTCTAAGGACACCTTAGATTTGTAATGACCGTAGGGCACCAGATGATCCTCGGGAATCCCTAGTTGATGAGCCACTGCTACGATACGCTGCATTTTCGCCGCTTGAGCAATTTCAATATCAGACAACGCCATGATGCAATTCTCCTCGACAGTAATGAACACAACCACATTTGAAATCAAAGCAATACGGTGTTGGTGTTCTGCTAAAACCATGGCTAATATGGATCAATCAATGATCACAGATTGCGCTGGTCAGATCTTCTATTGCAAATGAGATCTGCGCCTGCAGTCCAACAACCCCTCCTCAACTGAGTGCTGACGACTAGATACGGATGTCCAATTGCTGATTAACTGATACACGTCACTGCTACGATGGTTAACCGATAGCACTTACCTTCAAACCTCGGTTATATTCTTGGTTATTCACAACGGATGCAATGACTATACTTTATTTTTGTTCTACCTGACTCATTTTTTCGTCTCGTTACCACGACGATTTAAATCTATTATTTTCTTCCGCCTTTTGAAAGCTCGATTCGGACAATGCGCCCCAAGCACTGAGCGCAGCGTCCGAAATCTTCTACAAAAGGTCAATACCTGGCCAATTAACGTAATACTGACTTAAGTAGCTTGCCCATCTCAGCGGGATTTTTTGTCGTACGGATACCACACTCTTCCATCACTGCCAATTTCTCCTCAGCAGTGCCTTTGCCACCTGAGATGATCGCACCCGCATGCCCCATTCGCTTGCCTTCGGGCGCTGTCACACCAGCAATAAACCCCACCACAGGTTTTTTCATATTAGCTTTAATCCAACGGGCACACTCTTCTTCATTAGAGCCGCCTATTTCGCCAACCATGATCACCGCTTCAGTTTGCGGATCGTCATTAAACATACGCATGACATCAATGTGCTTGAGACCATTCACTGGGTCACCGCCAATACCCACGCAAGACGACTGACCTAAGCCAATCTCCATTAACTGACCGACAGCCTCATAGGTCAAGGTGCCTGAGCGAGAAACCACGCCAATCGGACCACGCTTATGAATATGTCCTGGCATGATCCCAATTTTAATTTCATCTGGGGTAATCACGCCCGGGCAATTTGGTCCAATCAACAATGTCTTGCTGTTGTTTTTTTCCATCTTATACTTCAGACGAATCATATCGCGCACCGGAATACCCTCGGTGATACAAATGACCAAATCTAACTCGGCATCAACCGCCTCCTCAATTGCTGCAGCAGCAAAAGGAGGGGGTACGTAAATAACCGATACATTAGCACCAGTTGCAGATTTAGCATCTTTAACCGATTCAAAAATTGGAATGCCTTCGTATTTCTGGCCACCCTTTTTAGGGGTCACCCCAGCAACGTAACAATTCAGACCATTGGCATATTCCTTGCCGGTTTTGGTATGGAATTGCCCAGTCTTACCAGTAATCCCTTGGGTCATCACCCGTGTATCTTTATTTATGAGAATAGACATTAGTGTGCTCCTTTCGCTGCTGCGACAACTTTTTGTGCAGCATCTGCCATGTTATTGCCTGAGATAATGGGCAAACCAGAATCGGCTAGAATTTTCTTGCCCAAATCTACGTTAGTGCCTTCCAGTCTGACTACTAAAGGCACGCTCAAACTGACTTGGCGAGCCGCAGCAACAATGCCATGCGCGATCACATCGCACTTCATAATCCCGCCAAATATATTAACCAAAATGGCTTTGAGTTCGGGATTACGTAACATAATTTTAAATGCTTCTGTCACTTTTTCAGCAGTCGCACTACCACCGACATCTAGAAAGTTAGCTGGGCTACCACCGTATAGCTTGATGATATCCATAGAAGCCATCGCTAGTCCCGCGCCATTGACCAAACAACCAATGTTACCTTCGAGTTGAATGTAGTTTAAATCATGTTTTGAGGCTTCAACTTCTGCAGGATCTTCTTCCTCAACATCGCGCAAAACGACCAATTCAGGATGACGGAATAGCGCGTTACCATCGAAATCAATTTTCGCATCGAGTGCGATGACGCGACCATCACCGGTCAAGATCAGTGGATTAATTTCAGCCAACGAGGCATCGGTCGCATCAAAGGCTTTATACAAGCCTTGTAACATAGCGCGGGCTTGCGGCACAGAGGCGGCTGGCACACCAATTTTTTGCGCCATGTCATCGGCATCTGCATCGGTTAAGCCTAATACCGGATCGATCGCCACTTTATGAATTTTCTCAGGGGTATGTGCTGCGACTTCTTCAATATCCATACCGCCTTCACTTGAGACCATCAACACTACGCGCTGCGTACCGCGATCAACTACAAGACCGACGTAGAGTTCTTTCTTGATGTCTGCACCTTCTTCCACCAATAGCCGCCGCACCTTCTGGCCTTCTGGTCCAGTTTGATGGGTTTTCAATTGCATACCCAAAATGCTACTAGCATAGCTCTTTACATCAGCCATGGACTTGGCCACTTTGACACCACCACCTTTGCCGCGACCGCCGGCATGAATTTGTGCTTTAACAACCCAGACGCTACCGCCCAAAGTCTTCGCTGCCGCTTCTGCCTCATCCACACTGAAACAAGGAATTCCACGTGGCGTGACTACACCATATTGCCGCAATAATTCTTTGGCCTGATATTCATGAATTTTCATTGCTTTAATCCGCTTTAAATATTGTGCTCATCATGAGCAGGAAAGCGCCTTATGCCTACAAGTCGCCCAATCTAATACACCACATAGCAAATTCTCCTTGACCAGAGTCAATGCCAATGCCCTAACCTAACCTAACAACCCAACCACTCTGCATTGTAGAGGACGAGCCCCACAAGTGACCCATACGCACATCCTGCGCAATAAGCCAAGCAATCGCTAGCGCTTAAATTACTAACTGCATCTCAAACTACCTCGAACACAGATTATCCACTGTGAATAGATTAATAATTAATCCTGATGTTCTGGCAAGCCTTTAAGTATAGCAAACCACTGATGCAGTGCCGCATAATCAATTCGCAGAATATGCAAAAAAAAAAACGCAACTCATCAGAGTCGCGTTAAAAGTCCACCAAAGGAGGAGGTATTGGAGGACAAGGTGTTGATGTCTGGAGAAGACACCTAACAGAGTTCACATTGTGCCATCCAAAAAATAATATGTCAAGCATGGGCAACTATTGGTATTCATACAAAAACCAGAGCTCTCATCTTTAGGGTTTAATTAGCTTTCATTTCGATTAACAAATAATCTAGCCTGAAGATCCACATCCTAAAAAGATTAGGCTACAATGACGCATTGCAATATGCACAAAAAAAGAGCGCAACCCTAAAGGGTTGCGCTTAAGTTCCACCAAAGGAGGAGGTTTTGGAGGACATGTGCCGATGTCTGAAAAGACACCCAACACAGTTCCTATTTTGCCCGAACCCCTACGAAAGTCAATCTTTTTTGTTGCTTTGCAATATAAATTTTATCACTCTTCAGATTAGAAAAATTTAACTATCAGGTGTTTCTATATGCGCTTTAGCGTAAGCAATAAACCTATTGGCTGAGTCATGAAGCACACACTACACTTGCGCTTCTATCGCAAGCACGCTACAACATCGCCTAAGGTTAACCACAGCTCTATAGCGCTGCGGTGATTTATTCAACTCCCATGTTTTAAGGAAATTGCTATGAGTTCCACTTTGATGATGCTAACCGGTGACATCAACTTAATGAATGTTACCGACGCCACCATCCCATTTCGCCAAATCGCGAGCACTCTCAATAGCGCTGATGTGCTGTTTGGCAATTTAGAGTGCTGCTTTTATCAGCCTCCTGCTGCAGTATCTGTAATGGACGAAGGTTTTTATGCCAGCCCCGCTGCCGGACAAGCACTTAAGATTGCCGGCTATGCTGCTATTGGTAACGCAAACAACGTAAATTACGGCACCGAGGCAATCTCCGCCTCCCTTCAAGCGCTCAAAACTTTAGACATCCCCAGCACCGGTGCAGGGCTCAACCGTAGTGAAGCGCGCGCACCCGTCATCCTGACCCATAATGGTGTTAGATACGGCTTTATTCAGCGCACATCGGTGTATTGGCCAACCAACCACGAAGCACTAGAGCATTCACCTGGTGTCGCCGCTCTGCGCGGTATCACTGCCTATCAATTACCTTTACACAAAACACGCCCGGAAATTCCACCAGCAAATCGCCCAGGCGTACCGCCCGTGATTGTGACTTGGACTGATCCAAAATATCTTGCTGAATACGTGCAAGAGATTAGTGATTTGCGCAAGCAAGTGGATGTTTTGGTTGCCTCTCAACATTGGGGTTTACACGAAGAGGTTTTGGAATACATGACTGAGATTAGCCATGCGGTCATCGATGCTGGTGCTGATATTGTCATTGGTCACGGACCGCATTATTCGCTACCTGTAGAACTCTACAAAGGCAAGCCAATATTCTATGGCTTGGGTAGCTTCTCGTTTCACACCGGCCATGGTGGTCGCGCCCATGGCGACTGGCTGGGCATGCTAGCGCGGGTTGAGCTCAAAGGTAATACCGTAGAGCGTGCCTCCTTTGAGTTCGTGCGGCATAACGCTTTGAACGAAACCATCATTTGCGATACTGCTAAGGAGATGGCGGCAATCGAAACCTTGCGCCAACGCAGTGCCCCGTTCGCGACTACTATTGCCATTGATGGCAACCACGGCATACTCCAAGTTGCTGTCCCAGGAAAGTGATAACCATCTGAAAATATTGGGATCTTTAATCATTACCTTGTAATGATTAAAGTTTTCCAATACTTCCTGTATTCATTGCAAAGTAGACCGTTAGCGGTGCACTTGTTGCATCAGGTGTCCCGCTAACGCGTCTATGACTAGAGCAGGCGTGGCTGTAGGTGTAACAACTGACCAATCCGTTCGCCACTTTTAAGCCCACTACCCGTCAGTACCACTACCGTATCTTCATCTGCACCAATTACGCCCTTCTCTAACCATTGACTCAAGCCAGCAACAGCCGAAGCACAAGTTGGCTCCACATAAAATCCCATCTGGGCAAGCTCACCAAGAGCGACCACAATTTCACCCTCGGTGACTGCGGCGATTTCACCTGCAGATTGCCGTATTGCTTGCACCACCTCTCGGAGTCGAGTCGGTTGGGAAGAAGCAATACCTTCGGCGATAGTGGGGCGGATTGTGGTCGAAACAGGCGTCTCCAACCCCGCCTTCCACGTTGCATAACAAGGCGCACAATTCGCTGCCTGTACTGCAAACAGTCTAGGTAGACGCGAAATCTCACCATTGCGTAACAGCTCCTCAAACCCGCGAGCCAAACCCAATACATTGCTGCCGTAGCCCAAAGGCGTAATCACATTATCTGGCGCATGAAAGCCCAGAGACTCCCACAACTCATAGGCAAGCGTCTTGGTGCCTTCAATAAAAAACGGTTGCCAATTATGACTGGCGTAAAAAATCTCTTGGCTCATGGCTAAGGCGGCATCGGCTACCGCTTGGCGCGTCCCTGGAACGGTCACCACATCCGCGCCACAAGCAGCAATCTGAGCAATCTTGGGATAAGAGGCGGTCTGTGGCACTAAAATTCGACAATGGATTTGTGCCGCAGCGGCATAGGCAGATAACGATGCTCCAGCGTTCCCTGACGAATCCTCAAGCACTGCTTCGACCCCTAGATTTTTGAGGTGGCTGACCATCACTGTCATGCCGCGGTCTTTAAACGAGCCGGTTGGCATCATAAATTCCAGTTTAAAGCGCACTCGCACACCATGCCAATACCGCGCCAATAATGGCGTATTGCCTTCACCTAGACTAACCGCCTGCAGCGGGTCCACCGCAATCGCCGCCGCATAGCGCCAAAGCGTAGAGTCTTGGGTGCGAATTTGCTCTCGCCGCAGACCTGCACTCGGTGCCAAATTCAAATAGGCGCCATCAGCACCACACCAACGGGGCTGATCAGCAGAATAGGTGGCACCACTCGCAGAGTCTATATAGTGCATTGATTATTAATAGAGATTTAGGTTTTAACGATTGAGCGTAGCACCAAGTTCGAAATATAAATCGGTAGTGTGCGCTTAAAAAAAGCAGGCGCTAGGCACCTGCTTTCGACTTAAACATTTGCTACTCAATGTCCAATTTTACTTATTGCCCTGGTCCAGGAGCTGGTGCTGGTGCGGGCTGCTGATCAGTGGCTACGGACTTAGACTTCTTGGCTTTCTTTTTAGCTTTCTTGGCTTTCTTTTTAGCTTTCTTAGCGGGCTTGTCCGCTTTCATTTCTGGGGCTGGAGCTGGTGTTGGAGCTGCCTTAGCGGGCTCAGTCACAACTCGTTGGGTAGGTGCTGAAGCAGCAGCTGGCGCTTGAACCGGTACCGGCACGGGTGTTGGCGCTTGATTCTGTGCGGTTGCATTTAAGGCCAGCGCCGTCAAGCCGGCGGCAAGCATGCTACTTAAAAAGTTATTCATAATTTCTCCAGATTAATTAATTTAAATGTAATGCAACCATCCTCAGCGAAAGTACGCTACCACTATTTTAACGTGAGATGACCCTCGTGGTTGACTACAATGCATGTGCCGCATGGAAATTTATTCAAAACTGTAAAACACCATCATCAAATCACACAAACGGCAAAGCAATCATGAGCATCACCATCTACCAACAACAGTCACCCTAGCGCGACAAACACCAACTTCAGTCGAAGTTTGCCTCTGGCAATCACATAACTAACTGATTGCTTTAAACTTTTATTTCGACTGTTGATCGGTATTTTTTGGCACTCCCGAGGTTCCTCGGTAAACATCATCAACGGCATTGATTGCACCATCGTAAGATTTCTGAGCTGTAATAAATTTTTCTTTAGCTGCCACAAAACTCTGCTGCGCCTGCTCTAACGCTTGTTTACGTTGCGCGAGCAAATTAACTGCCGCCTGATACGACTGATTAGCCGCAGTCACATCTTGCTCAGCTTGTGACATGGCATAGCGCGCACGATCCAGTTCGCGCAACGCAATACCCGTACGTAACTGCCCTTGCATCAGCACGCGACCATAGTCAACTACGGGCGCTGGTGCTTGCTGGGCATACGCAACACCCACCAAACCACAGGACAACACTAGGGGTGTAAATCGGAAACCTCTGAGCATAAATAATAAACGGCTCATGGCACTAACACCGTGGAGCCAGTGGTTTTACGCGCTTCGAGATCGCGATGTGCTTGCGCTGCATCGGCGAGTGCATAACGTTGATTAATCGTAATTTTAACTGCACCTTTTTTGACCACAGCAAACAACTCGCGTGTCGCGGTGAGTAAATCTTCACGACTTGCGGTATAGCTTACCAAAGTTGGGCGCGTTAAAAATAATGACCCCTTTTGCGCCAAGATCCCAATGTTCACCGGTGGCACTGCACCCGACGCATTACCAAAGCTCGCCATCATACCTAGCGGTGCTAAGCAATCCAGAGACTCTGCAAAAGTATCCTTACCAACCCCATCGTAAACCACGGGTACACCACGGCCTTTGGTAATCGCTTTAACGCGCTCAGAGAGCTTCTCGCGCGACATCACCACTACATGCTTACAGCCCACTTTTTTAGCCAATGCCACTTTGTCATCACTACCGACCGTACCAATCACGGTGCCACCTAAATGCTTAATCCATTGACACAGAATTTGACCAACGCCACCGGCAGCTGCATGCACCACAACAGTGTCGCCAGCCTTGACGCGGTAGGTCCGGCGACACAGATACCATGCCGTCATCCCCTTGAGCATCATCGCCGCAGCCACTTCATCGCTAATCCCCTTAGGAATCTTCACCAGGCGCGCTACCGGACGAATCAAGACTTCTGCATAAGCACCAATCGGTTGCGCATAAGCCACCCGATCGCCCACTTTAAACTCTTTCACGCGCGGGCCAACTGCCTCAACCACGCCTGCCCCCTCAGAGCCCAATACCAATGGCAAGGGTAAGGGATACAGGCCGGTACGATGATAAGTGTCGATATAATTTAAACCCACTGCGGTGTTGCGCACCCGCACTTCACCCGGACCCGGCTTACCGACTTCGATCTCTTCCCACTGCATCTGCTCAGGGCCACCATATTGGTGTACTCGAATGACATGAGACATGACTACACTCCTCTTAAAAGTGGACATAAATGTCCTAACATGATTTCAGATCACATTCTCGATCTTTAATTTCGCAATCTCTAATCACTAATAACTAATAACTAATACTGTTTAAATGATTCACTGCCATGAATGCTTAATCAGCCTTGATACCCGCATCACGTACAACCTTAGACCATTTTACAGTCTCTGATTTCAAGAATTTGCTATAAGTTACAGAATTCATATAAGCGACTTCCGCACCTTGAGAATCAAATTTTTTCTGCATTTCAGGTGTTGCTAAAATACTCGATAATTCATTTTCTAGGCGCCGCAAAATCGCTACAGGCAGTCCAGCAGGCGCTAACAACCCCCACCAATTATTGGCTTCATAGCCAGGCACACCACTTTCAGCAATCGTCGGCAGGTTGGGCAAAGCGCTATTACGCTTCAAACTGCCCACGCCTAAGCCTTTCAACCGACCACTCTGAATATGCGGTATTAGCTGCAACAAGGAACCCATAGTAATTTGAGTATTTCCGGCAATCACATCGGCCATTGCAGGACCGCCGCCTTTAAAAGGTACGTGCAAAATATCAATGCCGGCACTTAAGCGAAACAACTCAGTGCCAAGATGCTGAAAGCTACCAACACCTGCAGTCGCGTAGGTGAGAATCCCCGGCTTTGATTTGGCCAAGGCAATCAGCTCGCGTGTACTGTTCACCGCTAGCTTCGGACTGACCGTTAACGCCCCGGGGCCAGTGCCCAACAACGCAACGGGCACAAACGACTTGACGGGATCGAAGCGTACTTGGGATTTAAAAATCGATGGATTATAAGCAAACGCTACCGACGCAATCAACAAGGTATAACCATCAGGCTGAGCATTGGCTGCAATCTCTGAGCCAATAATACCGCCAGCACCACCACGATTATCAATCACCACTTGTTGCCCCAAACGGTTCGCCAACTCTGCAGCTACTTGCCGCGCCACAATGTCATTGCTGCCCCCAGGAGGGAACGGCACAATGACCCGCACTGCCTTACTGGGGTAAGTCTCAGCAGCAAGGCTACTACCTGAAACAAGGACTAACATGACCTGAACGGTGGTTAACATCAAATAGACTAATGTACTCATACCCGCTACCCTTTTTAAAAATTACACAATGATTTTAATTAATGTGATGAACATTCAGTGGTAAACCTATAGATACCGCACTCCAGCAAACGCCAAGCTGAAAAACTTACACCCCTGCCTCTTGCTGGGCTTTGCGTAGTTCGGTAGTGACTCGAGTTGCCTCTGCCATTAAGAATGCAATCTCACTATTGGTTGTAATAAATCGCGCACCGCGACGGATATAGTCCATCTGCCGCGGCAAGTTACGGTCACCACCAACCCCAGCAATCTTGCCATGACGCACTGCAGCGTCAATCACTTTCTCAATTGCGGCAGCACCCTCAGGGTCACCAAACTGCCCCGGCTTACCCATCGCAGTTAACAAATCATTTGCCCCAACATGAATCACATCAACGCCAGGCACCGCGGCAATCTCATCCACATTCTCAACACCTTCACGATTCTCAATCATACAAACCACCAAAGTATTATCTTGCAATGCTGGCACTGATTGTGCAGTAGACATTGATCGGTAATCAAAAATCGAGTATGCGCCAGCCACCGAACGACGCCCGATCGGTGGGAACTTAGAACGTCGCACCGCACGCCTTGCCTCTTCAGCATTGCTGACGTCTGGAAACACAATGCCAGTCACTCCATTGTCCAATAGCACAGAAATATTAGGGTCATCACAACTGCCTACACGCACCAGCGGTGCGATCCCGCAACCCAATGCGGCTTGGGCGATATGACCAATCGTCTCCAAGTTAAACAAGGCATGTTGAGCGTCAATGAAAATAAAATCATGTCCCGTGGTTTTAGCAATCCGCGCAATATCGCCCGAGCGGGCAAGACGCACATTCATGCCTAGGGCTACTCGGCCCTCACGCATCATCACTTTCACTGGGTTAGGCATACTGACTGGTGTTGGCGCTTGGGACATGGAGTGTTTCCCTCAAAAGTATTTACGTTGATTCCGCGACAATGTGCGCAGGAAAATAAATTAATCAATAAAATCAAATAGTTATGAAATACCTGCAGCGGTGGTTACTCGACCAGCGAGACGCTAGACTGAAATCACCAGCCTCATACTATAGCCTATCCGCAATCTGATGGGAGGCCGTCCTCATCACAGTGGTGATTCTAGATCAACGGCGCCAATAAAACCCTACCCCACACTATGGTGGTCTAGGGTTATCAAAGGCATCAGGTCATCAATAGGGCGCAGTGCCTGATGCACACTACAATATAGCGCCTACAATCTGCGCTATTAATGTAATTCGGGTTCCACCTTACAAGTCTTAATACCAAGCAGCATATAAGCTGGGCAGAACTTAAATAAAGCAGTAGCCATTGGAATCAAACCCATCCAACCCCACAGACCAACCATACCCAATACACGCATAGCAATCAAAGTCAGACCAATAAGCAACCGAAGCAATCTGTCTATACGTCCTATATTTTCATACATCGCATCACCTCTCTAGCCATCGTTAAACTTTATCGGGTTTGCGCTCGTCCATTGCGCCCACTCTGTCATCTGATACGCCATCTACAACGATAGTCTGCTAAACCAGCAAAAATCATCATGATCTGGATCAACTCAATATCAAATTCAAATTTAAGGATAGCGCAGCGCGCCGCCTTGCCAGCTCAATCAATCAGTAGGCTGATCTGGACTGTGCCATGCGCTCGCGCATTAAAAGGATCGGGCGCTAGCGCTGGATTACTCTCTGGACTACTAGGTGTTGGGGGCGGATTTATTATCGTTCCCGCCTTAAAGAAATACACCGATTTACCCATGACATCGATTGTTGCAACATCCCTAGGGGTATTAACCATAGTATCGGTTGGCAGTACGCTATTAGCCAGCATGACCAATACAATACCTTGGGCAATTGCTACGCCATTTATCTCCGGCTCCGGATTGGGTTTAATAATGGGTAGACATCTCAGTAAGAAATGGGAAAGCTCTCGAATAGAATTACTGTTTGCAGTATTTTCAATGCTTGTATCATTCTCTCTTTTATATAAAAGCATCTTTTACGGAATAGACACCATGAATATCAACATCGCATGGGCACAATTCAATCCAATTGCCTCACTCATTGGTGGCCTTCTAATCGGACTGTCTGCTGTAATACTCATTGCCACTAGAGGTCGGATCCTCGGCATTAGTGGAATGATTGGTGGCCTCATGCAATTCAATAACACACCAAAAGGTCACTATAGCTGGCGTATCGCGTTCATCTTAGGTGTTATGAGCGCCTCCTTCTTTTATCAACTCTGGATGACGGCTCCAGAATCGCGCATTGATACTGATTACATCCCATTAGTCTTGGCAGGTCTACTAGTTGGGTTTGGCACTCGGATGGGCTCTGGTTGTACGAGTGGGCATGCGGTATGTGGATTAAGCAGACTTTCCACTCGCTCACTAATCGCAACCCTGAGCTTTATGGCAAGCGGCTTCATTGTTGCTTATGTGTACTATCATCTAAGATAAAGAAATCCATATGAAAATCCTAACTACGTTTGGCGCTGGCCTTATATTTGGTATCGGTTTGATATTGTCTGGCATGAGCAATCCCGCAAATGTCATCCAGTTTCTAGATATTATTGGCGTTTGGAATCCGAGCTTGGCTTTTGTCATGCTAGGGGCTATCCCTGTAAGCTACTTTGGTTTTCGTTGGATTGAAGCTAATACTGAGACCCTCTTCTCGGAGCCACTACATCTGCCTGGCAAATCACATATTAATAAAGAACTCATCATCGGCAGTATATTATTTGGTGCGGGCTGGGCTATCGCGGGCTTCTGCCCAGGGCCCGCCTTAGTATCTATTGGCGCCGGCCAAGTAAAAGGGCTAGTATTTCTTTGTGCTATGGTATTGGGTATGTGGCTCCATGACAGCCCTTATAGTGCATTCATACAGCGTAGAGCAGATGCCCACTCAAAAACCTAAACACTGATCAGGTTAAATTACAAACCTTGCAGTCCTACCTATAAATAATACATCAGATACTTGGCTAAGATACTTCACTAAAAACCCCCACCTAAAATATCCACCTAAAAACGTAAAAAAATTCAAATTCGCTAGTTCACATAATATAGATTATTAACTTATGGCTACACCATCGCAGGCCTCTTCTCCATTATTTACCATAGGTATTGGCGGCATGTCCTGCGTATCATGCGTGGGCAGGGTAGAGAAAACACTACTCTCGATACCAGGGGTAGCGGCAGTCAGTGTCAACCTTGCAACCGAACAAGCGCGTATCAGGCTCCATAACGACTCCAATACCTCTATACAAGATATTATTATTGCTATAGAGAAGACTGGATACCAAGCTCGCCTCAACTCACCAATCGGCGAAAACGCACTTACCCCAAGTAATGCATTTTGGAATAGTGATGGACTATCTAGAGTCATTATCAGTGCAGCGCTGACTACCCCCTTACTACTACCGATGATATTAATGCCATTCGGTATAGATTGGATACTAAGTCCAGGATGGCAACTCGCATTTGCGACACCTTTACAATTTATATTCGGATGGCGTTTTTATAGTGCAGCTTTTAAATCACTGCAAACTGGCGTAGCCACCATGGACTTACTGGTTGCGCTAGGTACCAGCGCAGCCTACGGACTAAGCCTCTACCAAATGCTCACGGAAACGCACGCCATCCACGAATTATTTTTTGAAGGCGCTGCAGTCATTATTTGCATGGTATTGCTCGGTAAATGGCTAGAAGCCAGAACCAAACGACAAACCAGCGCAGCAATTCGTGCGCTTCAAAAACTTTGGCCCGGGCAGGCTAAAGTCCTAACCCCTAGCGCTGCTGATCCTGACTATAGCAACCTAGAACAGTATCAACTTATTTCATTAGAACACGTTCTAACCGGTGACCATGTGCTGGTATTACCTGGCGAACGTATCCCCGTCGATGGCATGATCATCAACGGCATAAGCCACGTCGATGAATCACTGCTCACTGGCGAGAGCATGCCCATCAAAAAAGAGACTGGCCGTATAGTCATCGGCGGCTCTCTCAATGGCGAAGGCGCGCTTGTTATACAAACACGTGCGACAGGCGTCGAGAGTGTGCTATCAAAAATCATTACATTAGTAGAAGAAGCGCAATTACAAAAAGCACCAATTCAAAAGTTAGTCGACCAGGTCAGTGCTATTTTTGTGCCTAGTATCATTATCATCGCCATCATCACTGGCATTGCTAACTGGATCTACTTAGACTCAGGCACCATCGCCATCTTGCGCGCAGTCTCTGTATTAGTGATTGCCTGTCCGTGCGCACTGGGCTTAGCCACACCAGCAGCGATTATGGCGGGCACTGGGGTTGCTGCACGTTTTGGGATTCTAATCAAAGATCCGCAGGTGCTAGAGCATGCGCATCGCATTAATATTGTTGCGTTTGATAAAACTGGCACACTCACCGTTGGCCACCCCCGCTTGCTACATGTGTACCCATTACATCAAACAACAGAATCACTAACTGAAATTCTCAGCACTGCAGCCGGACTACAATTGGGCAGTGAGCATCCCTTGGCGCAGGCCTTACTAGATGCCACTAAATTACAAAATCTCACACCGATCCGTACCATAGGTAGTAAAGCGCTTCCTGGTATAGGCATAGAAGGAAAACCAATCTCAGGTCCGTGGAAGAATAAAATGCTATCGCTACGTAGTCTGACATCTCTACAAGGGGATAGCGAATACAATCTGGTAACAGAAATTGCCACCACAGCACTGGCAGCGGGTCAAACTATTTCCGTGTTAGTTAATCACAATGACAAACTAAAAGTCATTGCAGTATTTGCTTTTGGGGATGCAGTCAAAGCCAACGCCAAACAAGCAATCGATACCTTACACCAGATGCACATCCGATGCGTGATGCTCTCTGGCGACCATTTTACTGCGGCAAATCGCGTTGCAACTGCCATTGGTATTGATGAGACATTTGCGCCTATCATGCCAGCCAACAAAGCTGGAATTATTAGCAGTCTGAAAATTGCAGGCAATCAACAGCCCCGTCAATGGATCGCTATGGTGGGCGATGGCATTAATGATGCACCAGCGCTCAGCACTGCAGATGTCGGCATGGCGATGGCGACCGGTACCGATGTGGCAATGCAAGCCGCCGGGATCACTCTCATGCACGGCGACCCACTATTAGTGTCAAATGCGATTACGATTTCCAAGAAAACTTGGGAAAAAATTCAACAAAATTTGTTCTGGGCTTTTATCTTCAACATCACGGGTATACCACTCGCAGCGGCAGGCTATCTGTCACCGATGATTGCAGGTAGCGCAATGGCATTGTCTAGTTTTTTTGTGCTCAGCAATGCACTACTCCTTAATCGCTGGCAACCAACACTAGCCAAAACCTCTTGAGTCAGTACGCCGCCAAAATAATCTCAGCACTTAAGGACGAATCTGATCAACAATAAACTTCAGATTTTCTCTGCCAACCTTGACCTGTTGCATTGCAGACATTAGATCTCCGATTTTAGCTTTTACTTGACCTGATTTCGAAATTCTCACTTCAACGGTGACTTGAGCTAAGCCTGAAATATGCGCATCCGAAGTCATCGCTAAGGCATCATTTAAAAGAAATCGTATTAGCAACTCTGCGGCACGCTCGTAGGCCTGCTCTGCATCCTCAGGACGGCCCAATACTTTGTAGGGTCGAGCCAGCATTGCCCAACCCTTAAGATCATTAGGGCATTGCACCAATTTCGCTGCCAAGCCAGAAACCATTTTTTCCACATCTTGCTTAGTAATGTGCTTCTGAGTATCTACATTATCCATATCAGCACCGCTACCCCCATGCCAATACAGTAGCACTGCAGCAAGTAATAGCGTCACAATTAGACTGATGATTTTGCGTATAGGTATACTCTTCAATCAGTCCTAAATTGCGTTCATGCTCTAGCCGCGACAATTCCTCTTTATAAATCACGGCATTAAAATATCATCGAGTCAGTGGTTGCTCAGAAGAAGTCAAAATATAAGGACAAAATAGCAGGGCCAGTATCAACACAATTAATAGACAAGCAGCAATTATGAAAGGTTATTATATATGGTCGTAAATTTAGTTTTTTCAATTCTGATCACCAGTAATTTACTGTAATCGAGTCTGAATTTCTAATACCTTTGGAATGCAACCAGTGATGTCGCAGCCATGACATCCCTTTAAGCGGCTATAGTTTGAGCAGGCCTTAAGTCGGTGAGTGTAGCCGCTTCTAATGACTGTTATTTTTTTAATCTATGTGACATATGGTACTATTGGCGATATGAGCTCAACCGTGATCTGATCGCCTGAACGGCTCGATATCCAAGCAAGGCACCAATAACAGAAGCGTAAATTCCAACTACCAAAAAGTCATTCTTTCCAGACTTATGCCAAAAGAAATGCAAAGTCCCTAGTATTGCAATGGCATATACAAGTTTATGCAATTTCCCCCATTGCCTCTTGAGTCGTCTAATTGACCACTGATTTGAAGTTATCACTAAAGGAATGGTCGCTAAAAATGCGATAAATCCAACAGTAATAAATGGCCGCTTGTAGACATCTTTAAGCATATCAATGACACCTAAATTATGATCAAGCCAAAACCAGATAGAAAAATGACATACAGCATAGAAAAACATTAGCAAGCCAAAGGTTCTGCGATGTTGCTGTAATTTTGATAGGCCAAATATTTTCCGTAAGGGGGTAACAGCCAAGGTAATGCATAAAAAAACCAAGGCCCAAGTACCCGTTGACCTGGTAATGAATTCAATTGGGTTCGCTCCCAAGCCATTGCCTTCATTTAAGCCAAGATAAATCAATCGAAAAATTGGTATCAATCCTAATACGATTATTGGCAAATGAACCTTTAAAAAACGCCCTAACATCAGAACTCTCCCCTCAAATCCATGTCTACGTATAAACTAGCCACCCCAGAGTAACTGTTAAACATTTGGGGGTTTATTTTTGGAGACAAAACTCCCGCCCTAATTCTCCTCTCGGTGACCTGGATCCAACTAGGGTGATCGACATTCGGATTCACATTTAAGTAAAAACCGTGCTCCCTAGGAGCTATTGCATTCAGACTTAAGAAGGGTTGTTTGTCGGTAAGAGTCATTCGGATAATTGATTTGACACTTTTAAAATCATACTTCCAAGGAGCGACGACTATCCATTGATTATTCATATTTGATAGATTACCAACATAGACAAAAAAATACCAACCCGAAGGTTAGTATTTTACTTTTGGTGGGCCCAGTAGGACTTGAACCTACGACCAAAGGATTATGAGTC
>Ga0114974_10000578_pt1 | contig 30069 bp, 28 predicted proteins | sample S_130206_EF_Meta_FD_87318 | JGI IMG/M metagenome (GOLD analysis project Ga0114974, IMG submission 87318) | Freshwater microbial communities from Lake Simoncouche, Canada to study carbon cycling - S_130206_EF_MetaG | ecosystem: Environmental > Aquatic > Freshwater > Lake | place: Lake... | reverse complement strand
TAGGCGCATATTCGGCGCTGATAAGTTGGAATTAAAAATTTTTAGGAACAAATAAATGGACCACGAAGGAGCCTATAAGACAGTCTTGTGCCGGTTAACGAGGAACCAAGTATTAATTGCGCCTTTACCTATAATATTCTTATATCCCATATTTTCCGCAATAAACCCGTCCCCAAGTCTTTTTTGAGTGGCATCAGTGATTTGTATTTTCCCTGCAATTCCTTGAGACTCCATCCGACTGGCAGTATTAACAACGTCGCCCCAAATATCATACAGAAATTTACGCACTCCTATCACTCCTGCTACTACTGAGCCACTGCTCATGCCAATCCTAATTTGGAATTTATTGTCACTTTTCTGGTTGATTTCCTCCATGACCTCTAACATATCAAATGCTGCATGTGCAGCTTGGTCCGCGTGATTATGCATGGGTGTCGGCAAGCCTGCGGCAGCCATGTATGAATCCCCAATTGTTTTAATTTTTTCAAGTCCACGATGATCAGTAATATTGTCGAACCTTGTGAAGATATCATTAAGCACCTCAACCAATACTTCTGCACTTACAGTTTCTGTAAATTTTGTAAATCCAACTATATCCGCAAAGAGGACTGTTACTTCTGGAAAAGTATCTACAATCCCTTTTGAAAAGTTGTCCACTTTAAATTCAGGCTGCCTCTTCATGCGTTTCACAATTATTTCCGGAAGCACATTGTTCAATAAACGTTCAGACACTTTTTGTTCCGCGACAACCTGTTCTAATAACTTCTTGGTTCGTAAATTAAGCAAACGAACCTCAAGAAGATTTTGAACACGTACTAAAACTTCTGCGAGATTGAAAGGCTTACTAATAAAATCTCTAGCGCCAGACTTTAATGCACGTAGCTTCTCTTCAGGTTGTGCTGTGATGACAAGTACGGGAAGGTATCCACTAGTTTCAATTTCCTTAAGGTTTTCCATAACCTTAAACCCATCCATGATTGGCATGCGCAGATCCAATATTATCAAATCATAGTGATTTTTCTTATGTAATTGATAAACTTCTTGAGGATTTTGTGTAGAGGTTATTGAAGTGTAACCTGCGCCAAGAAGTATTTTTTCGAGTAGCAGGACGTTTGCGGACTGATCATCTACTATTAGTAGATTAGCCTTTAAAATATCTGATTCTTTTATCACTTGTTTTTTGAGTTTCGTTGAATCCACCGTGATATTTCAAGCCATAGCTAAATTCAGCTTGCCGCGATGAAATAGAGTCCTTGCCCGGTAGTTAGTGAAGTTGTGCAATCCGCGCGCATTGGCTTTCCACAGCAAGGAAAAATCACAGTGAAATTGATGAAGAACTTTCCTTTTGAACGAACTCAAAAGCTACATTTAATGTCTCCATGAATTCCTTGACTTTGATCGGCTTTGTGAGATACCGGAAGAATCCTGCTTTAAGACCCAATTCGATATCTCTAAGCATAGCGTTTGCACTTAGTGCTACAACCGGAATGTGCGTGGTCGACGGATCTTCTCGGAGAATCTGCAGCGCTTCTAAACCACTGATACCTGGTAAGTTAATATCCATCAATATCACATCTGGCTGGAGCGAACGGGCAAGTTCAACCCCTAATGTGCCATTTACTGCGGTAAACAACTCAATGTCCGAGCGAAGGGCGACGAGTTGCTCTACTAACTTCATGTTTGCCGGATTGTCTTCAATATAAAGAAGAGTATGTTTCGGTTTTTCAGTCTTAGATTGAGGAGAAAAAGTAGTTTCCAAATCAGCCTTTTCAACAATTAGATCAGGTGCGGCAGTTGATCGCAACTCTACCCAAAAAACACTTCCAACTCCAATTGCGCTCTCTACTCCCAGACGCCCTTCCATTAATTCAGTTAGTTGTTTTGTGACGACCAGTCCAATACCTGTTCCAGCCACACCTTTAGCCTCCTGTCCAAGTCGATTGAAAGGCTGGAAAAGTTGGGATAGTTTTTCCGGATCCAAACCATCCCCCGTGTCCCTAAAACTAATGCGAATCCGATCATTAGCAAGGTCGGCGCAAGCAACAATCACACTTCCTTCTTCATTATTGTATTTGATTGCATTTGAGAGAAGATTAATTATGACTTGCTTCAAACGTGTCTGATCAGCCCAAACAAATCTAGGCTCATCAAATTGAGGGAAAATCAAACTAACTCTATTTTGTGAAGCCTGTGCCTCCATCATTGCCTGGCATTCGCATAAGATCTCCTCAAGTGAAACAGGCTCTAATGATAGAAATACTTTTCCAGATTCAACCACTGCAAGATCAAGAATTTCATTTATTAACTTAAGCAAATGCCACCCAGCCTGAAGAATCTGTTCAATGCTTTCTTTTTGTGAGTTGGTTGGGAGCGGGGAGGCAGATTCAAGAACTTGCGCAAAACCCAATATTGCATTTAGTGGAGAACGCAATTCGTGGCTCATTCCAGATAGAAAATCTGATTTTGCCCTGTTTGCTTTTTCTGCATTTAATTTTGCACTCTCAAGTTCAACGTTCGATTCTTGCAAGGCTTTCTCGAAGCGCTTTCGCTCGGTCACATCTCTAGCTGCGGCAAAAACTCCTTGTAGAGTTCTGTCACGGTCGTAGAAAGTCGTTGCATTATAGGAAACATCCGTCTTTTTGCCATCGCGCGCACAAGCTGTTAATTCATAGTTAGTGACTTTCTTTTCACTTAGAACAAGCTTAATTCCAGCCTCAGCCCTATCTGGATCTGTAAAGTAGCCCTTGAACGGAGCACCAATCAACTCATCACGCGTGGAGCCAGTTAGAGCCTCCATTTGTTTATTGACATCAGTGATTATTCCGGAAGGATCGGTTGTTATCAATGCATCAATGTTAGACTCAATGAGGGAACGTGTATAGAATTGCTGATCCCGAAGACGTTGATCGAGCTTCTTCTGTTCAGCCTCAACCTGTTTGCGTGCGGTATTATCAGTTCCAATTAATAAATAGCCAATAATAATATTTTCTACATCTCGTAAGGCTGTGACTGAGACTACGGCAGGGAAACGACTACCATCCTTGCGTATGTAGGTTAGCTCATAAATATCCTCAATACCTCTTGATGCTTTGAATACTAAGGCTTCAAAACCGGGCGCAATAGTTGTTTTAAGTTCTAGGCTTAACGCCTTTGCTCGAACAATCACTTCCTGAGGGTCGGAAATCTCTGCTGGGGTTATTTTGTTTAATACCTCTCCTGCAGTAAATCCCAACATGCGTTCCGCGCCCACATTGAAGATTTGAATAACACCCTTTGCATCAGTGGCAATACTGGAGAAGTTGGCGCTGTTAAAAATGGCGTTTTGCAAAGCTCCCGCCTTCAGTAGGGCTTCTTCAGCTTGTTTGCGTGCGGTGTTGTCGGTGCCAATCAGCAAATAGCCGATGATGGTGTTTTGGTCATCCCTCAAGGCAGTGACTGACACGACTGCAGGAAATCGGCTCCCGTCCTTTCTGATGTAGGTCAGCTCATAAATATCTTCAATGCCGCGCGAGGCTTTGAACACCAGCGCCTCAAAGCCGGGCGTGATCGGCGTATCCAACTCAATACTCAAGGTATGGGCGCGGGCAATAATTTCTTGTGGATCCGAGATGTCGGCCGGAGTGATCTTGTTCATCACGTCCGCTGCGGTATAGCCTAGCATGCGCTCAGCACCGACGTTAAAAATCTGGATCACACCTTTGGCGTCGGTGGCGATGCTTGAGAAGTTGGCGCTATTGAAGATGGCGCTTTGCAAAGCTCCGGCTTTTAGAACAGCCTCCTCGCGTCGTACTTCGGTAACAATTTCTTTTGAAATCGGCTTAAAATCTAGAATAATTTTTTGATCCATTTGTTTCCTAAATGTTAAGACTATGTTGGATTAATTTTTTGAAACATACGGATGTATGTATCATTTTACTGACTAAACTATCCAAAAGATTTTTATTTTCAGTTTTATTAAATTTCAGCGGTGTCCAAATATGTTCATGTTGCGCGATAGGCCCGTGGTCTTGGTTATCTCGTGCAGCGATTTCTTGTCGCGTGAATACAGCTGTTTGCTTCTTCCAAAAATTTCCATGGTGATCACTTTTTTCCTCCTGCCTGAAAATTAGGCATGACCGGTAAAACATCTGGATCAGTTTTGAGTCGGCATAACCCCTATAAGTGGGTCAGTTTTCGGTCGCCGAACATCCATAAAACAAGTGGCGTTGCGACATTCGGCATCGGCGATGTATGAATTTTTGCTTCTGAAAACGGAGAACAATCCGTAAAAATTCTGTTCCCCGTCGCTTTGTTCCCCGCTTTTGGTTTGGCAGTCAATGTAGGACTCTGTACGCCATTGCAGCGTAAGTGACTGATTTACCAATGAAAAAAGCCTTTAAGAATCACTCCTTAAAGGCCTTTGTACTGTCTCTTGGTGGGCGGTGGAGGTTTCGAACCTCCGACCCCAGCAGTGTGAATGCTGTGCTCTACCCCTGAGCTAACCGCCCTGCTCTGCCGATGAAGCTTCGAGCTATTGTGCCATAGCCTCAAGGCGAAGACGGCCAGACGGTCTTGCCGCCGCTGGCTTTATCCAACTCGCGCAGCAACGCGCGATGGGCTTCGACCTCTTGCGCGCTGGCCATCAACACAGGAAGCTCAAAAGTGCGTAAATCGAACTGCACGCCCTGGCCACTGTCCTGCAGCGCGGTTTCGGTGTCTATCAGGAGCGCCTCCTGTCCGCGCGTCATGTTGATGTAGACATCGGCCAGGAGTTCTGCGTCCAGCAAGGCGCCGTGCATGGCGCGGGCGGAATTGTCCACGTCGAGTCGGTCGCACAGCGCGTCGAGCGAATTGCGCTTTCCCGGGAACATTTCCTTTGCCATCGCCAGCGTGTCGACGACACCAGAGACGCACTGGCGAAATGCGGGTCGGCCAAGCAGGCCAAGTTCACGGTTCAGAAAGCCGAGGTCGAACGGGGCGTTGTGGATGATGACTTCGGCACCGGCCACATAAGCCAGCAGTTCGTCGGCCACGGACTCGAAGGACGGCTTGTCGCGCAGGAACTCATTGCTGATGCCATGCACTTTGAGCGCCTCTTCGTGGCTGTCGCGCCCAGGATTGATATAAAAATGCAGATGGCTGCCGGTGAGTTTTCGGTTGACCAGTTCGACGCAACCGATCTCGATGATGCGGTCGCCCGAGTCCGGGTACAGGCCGGTGGTTTCGGTGTCAAGAAAGATCTGACGCATACGCGGGGCTCAATGATTTTCTTTGGCATGGTTGATCGAGTATTTCGGTATCTCGACCACCACATCCTGTTGCGCCAAAAAAGCCTGGCAGCTCAAGCGCGAGTTTGGCTCGAGTCCCCAAGCGCGGTCCAGCAGGTCCTCTTCATTTTCGTCCAGCGCGTTGAGCGAATTGAACCCTTCGCGAACCACCACATGGCAGGTGGTGCAGGCGCAGCTCATGTCGCACGCGTGCTCGATGGGGATTCCATTTTCCAACAATGCCTCGCAAATCGAGGTGCCGGTGGTGGCCTGTATTTCAACACCCTTGGGGCAATATTCCGCATGCGGAAGTATCTTGATGATGGGCATGGGTCTGTGTTGCGGTCTTAGACCGTCTCGATGCTCTTACCTGCCAGCGCCTGCTGTATTCCGCGGTTCATTCTCAATGCGGCGAAGGCCTGCGTCGCGTCGGACAAAGACTTTGTGGCGGCCTCCACCACGGCTGCGTCACCCAGTTCACGCGTCGCTCGCAGTTGCTCGACCAAGGCTGCAATGGCAGCGCGCTCTCCCTCGCCTAGCAAGTCGGCGTCGGCCTCAAGCGCGCTGCTTGTAGCCAGCAAAAGGCGGTCTGCATCGAGCCGCGCTTCGGCGATTGCGCGCGCGCGCATATCCTGCTGAGCAGTCGAAAAGCTGTCCTGCAGCATGCGCGCAATCTGGCCGTCGTCCAGCCCATAGCTGGGCTTGACGTCGATACCGGCCTCGACGCCACTGATCTGTTCGCGCGCGGCCACATGCAGCAGCCCGTCGGCGTCCACCGTAAAAGTCACACGGATGCGCGCCGCCCCGGCCACCATGGGTGGGATTCCGCGCAACTCAAAGCGCGCCAGGCTGCGGCAGTCGGCGACCAGGTCCCGTTCGCCCTGCACCACGTGCAGTACCAGCCCGGTCTGTCCGTCTTGGTAGGTTGTGAAATCCTGTGCCATCGCGGTGGGAATGGTCTGGTTGCGCGGGACGATACGCTCGACCAGACCCCCCATGGTCTCTATGCCCAGCGACAGCGGGATCACGTCCAGCAGAAGCAACCCTGCATCGCTGCTGTTGCCCGCCAGTTGGTTGGCCTGTATAGAAGCGCCCAGCGCCACAACCTCGTCAGGATTCAGGTTGTTAAGCGGCGAGCGGCCAAAGAGCGCCGCGACCGCTCGCTGCACCTGTGGCATGCGGGTGGATCCGCCCACCATCACGACCCCGTCGATCTGCGCCACCGACAGACGCGCGTCGCGCAGCGCGCGCCGAGCGACGGCTATGGTGCGCTCGGTCAGCGCGCGTGTGATCGATTCGAAATCCGGCCGGCCAACGGTCACGCAAATCTGCGCGTTCGCGACATCGGCCCGCAGCTGGCACTGCATGCTGTCTGACAACGCTTCCTTGCAGGAACGCGCGGCAATGGCCATCGCGGCCTTGTCGGACGCGGAGCCAATCGGCACCCCGGCCTGCGCGGCGGCCCAGTCGGCGAGGGCACGGTCGTAGTCGTCGCCGCCGAGGGACGAGTCGCCACCGGTTGCGATGACCTCGAAGACACCTTTGCTCAGCCGCAGTATGGAGATATCAAAGGTTCCGCCGCCGAGGTCGTAGACGGCATAAACGCCCTCGCTCGCGTTGTCAAGGCCATAGGCGATCGCCGCTGCCGTCGGCTCGTTGATAAGCCGCAGCACATGCAGTCCCGCCAGCGCCGCGGCGTCCTTGGTGGCCTGGCGCTGTGCATCATCGAAGTAGGCCGGAACGGTTATCACCGCGCCGTACAGGTCCTCGCCAAAGCTGTCTTCGGCCCGGTAGCGCAGCGTCGCCAGAATATCGGCGCTGACCTCCACTGGTGATTTTTCACCCGCTACGGTCGACAAGCCCAGCATGCCGGCCTTGTCGAAAAAGGCATAGGGCAGGCGTTCACGATGGGCCAGATCCGCCAGCCCGCGGCCCATGAATCGCTTGACCGAGGCAATCGTATTCTGCGGATCTTGCGCCAGCGCGGCGCTGGCTTCATGGCCTATCTTTCGCCCGCCGTCGGCCAGGTAGCGAACGACCGATGGCAGGATCACCCGGCCTTGCGCATCGGGAAGGCATTCTGCGACGCCGTTGCGCACCGCAGCCACCAGCGAATGCGTGGTGCCCAGGTCGATGCCGACCGCGATGCGCCGCTCGTGCGGATTGGGCGAGCGTCCGGGCTCGGAGATCTGCAGCAGGGCCATGGTGATGGGTTCGGAATATCGCTATCGATAGGCCGCGTCGGCGCCTGCCAGCGCGCCGGACGCCGACTCCAGCGACTCAAGGCGCGCCTCGATGTCCGCACAGAAGCGTTCGATGAACATCAGCGAACGCACCTGCGCAGCCGCCTGGCCCGGATCCTTGTACAGGTCCAGAAATTCCGCGCAGCGCTGCAGCAAGGCGTCCCTGCTTTGCTGCACCTGTGTCTGAAGTTGCGCGAGCTCGGCGACGCTGTGGGCGGCATCGAGCGTTTCGCGCCATGCCATTTGCTGCATTAGGAATTCGGCCGGCATGGCGGTGTTGGTCTCGGCATGGATCGGCGCATCTAACAATTCGCACAGATAGGTGGCGCGCCGAACCGGGTCCTTGAGCCTGCGGTAGGCCTCGTTGATGCGCACCGACCACTGCATCGCAAGGCGCTGCGCCGAAGATGCCTGCGCGGCGAAGCGATCGGGATGCGCTTCACGCTGCAACTCCTTCCACCGCGCGTCTATAGCGGTGTCGTCCTGCGCAAAGCGCTGCTCCAAACCGAAGAGTTGGAAATCGCTCGACGCCAGCGTGATCGGCCTCTCACCCACGTAAGCGCCCCGGATGTCGCAGTGTCAACGTGCTCACACCCGAAACGACTCGCCGCAACCGCACTTGTCACGTTCGTTCGGGTTGCTGAACTTAAACCCCTCGTTCAGACCTTCGCGCACAAAGTCGAGTCGGGTTCCATCGATATAGGCAAGGCTTTTGGGGTCGACCAGCACCTTGACGCCGTGCTCCTCAAAAACCAGGTCCTCGGGCGCGAGTTCGTCAACATACTCCAGCGTGTAAGCCAGACCAGAGCATCCGGTGGTCTTGACGCCCAGGCGCACGCCGAACCCCTTGCCACGCTTGCTCAGGTAGCGGTTAACGTGCCGCGCAGCGGCCTCTGAAAGCGTGACCGCCATGTCAGTGCTGGTGCTTTTTCTTGTAATCTTCGACAGCGGCCTTGATCGCGTCCTCGGCCAGAATCGAGCAATGGATCTTGACCGGTGGCAGGGAAAGTTCCTCGGCAATCTGGCTGTTCTTCAGCGCAGCCGCCTGATCCAGCGTCTTGCCCTTGACCCATTCGGTGACCAGTGACGACGAGGCAATGGCGGAGCCGCAGCCATAGGTCTTAAAACGCGCATCTTCGATCACACCGGTTTGCGGGTTGACCTTGATTTGCAGCTTCATCACATCGCCGCAGGCCGGTGCGCCGACCATTCCGGTTCCCACCGATTCATCGCCCTTGTCGAAGGATCCTACATTGCGCGGATTCTCATAGTGTTCGACGACTTTTTCTGAATATGCCATGGTGCTGCCTTTTGATGTTCGATTGCGGTGTTGGGGGTTTCAGTGGGCTGCCCACTGAATCGTGCTGATGTCGACGCCGTCCTGGTACATCTCCCACAAAGGGCTCAGATCGCGCAGCTTGGCGACATTGAGCCGGATGGTCTGGACGGCGTAGTCTATTTCTTCCTCGGTCGTGTAGCGGCCGATCGTCATGCGCAGGCTGCTGTGGGCCAACTCGTCACTGCGACCGAGTGCGCGCAGCACATAACTGGGCTCCAGGCTGGCCGAGGTACAAGCCGAGCCACTGGAGACGGCGAGCCCCTTGATTCCCATGATCAGCGACTCGCCCTCGACATAGTTGAAGCTCATGTTGAGGTTGTGCGGAACGCGCTGCTCTAGGTGTCCGTTGATGAACACCTGCTCAATGCCGCTCAGGCCAGCCAGCATCCGGTCGTGCAAGCTCCGGATACGCACGTTTTCCTGCGCCATCTCGGCCTTGGCGATGCGGTAAGCCTCGCCCATGCCGACGATCTGGTGCGTTGGAAGGGTACCTGAGCGCATGCCGCGCTCGTGCCCGCCGCCATGCATCTGCGCCTCAATGCGTACCCGGGGCTTGCGGCGAACGAACAGCGCCCCGATTCCCTTGGGTCCATAGGTTTTGTGCGCGGTCAAGCTCATCAGGTCGACCGGCAAGGCGGCCAGATCCATTTCAACCCGCCCTGTCGCCTGCGCGGCGTCGACATGAAACACGATGCCCGCGGCGCGGCAGATTGCCCCTATTGCGGCGATGTCCTGCACCACGCCGATCTCGTTGTTTACGAACATCACGCTCGCCAGAATCGTGTCGGGCCGTATCGCTGCCTTGAAAACCCCTAGGTCGAGCAAACCGTCGCTCTGCACATCCAGATAGCTGACGTCGAAGCCCTGGCGCTCCAACTCGCGGCAGGTGTCAAGCACCGCCTTGTGCTCGGTCTTAACGGTGATGATGTGCCGGCCCTTGGTCTTGTAAAAACCCGCAGCGCCCTTGAGCGCCAGGTTGTTGGATTCGGTGGCTCCTGAAGTCCAGACGATTTCGCGCGGGTCTGCGCCGATCAGCGCGGCGACATGGCCGCGCGCATTTTCCACCGCGGACTCGGCCTCCCAGCCCCATGCGTGGCTACGCGAAGCCGGATTGCCAAAATGTTGGCGCAGCCAAGGCACCATCGCGTCGACCACCCGCTCGTCGCAGGGGTTGGTGGCGCTGTAATCCATGTAGATCGGGAAATGCGGGGTGCTATCCATTGCAGGCTCGTGGTGGAGGCGGTAGCCTTGTTGCGCGGGTGCGGGTCAACCGGTTCGGGCCGGGCTGTCGTCAGGACTTGAAAAATGCGTTGCCCAGCGCAAACACCGAATTCGGTGCGTTCACCCGGGTCGACTTGACGGGCAGCGCCGAAATGGCACGCTTGCCATTCGCCTTGGCTTCCACCTGCAAGCCCTTGGCAAGCTGGTCGTCAACCAGTTTTTGCAGCGTGACCGAATTCAGAAACTCGACCATACGCACATTCAACGAGGCCCACAGGTCGTGCGTCATGCACCGCGCGCCATCGCCCAGGCAGTTTTCTTTGCCGGCGCAATGCGTGGCGTCGATGGGTTCATCCACCGATACGATGATGTCGGCCACCGTGATGTCGGCCGCCTTACGCGCCAGCCTGTAGCCGCCGCCCGGGCCACGAGTCGACTCAACGAGTTGGTGGCGCCGCAGTTTACCGAACAACTGCTCCAGATAAGACAGCGATATCTGCTGGCGCTGGCTGATCGCCGCCAGCGTCACCGGGCCGCCGCTCTGGCGCAGGCCCAAATCGATCATCGCCGTGACGGCAAAACGGCCCTTGGTGGTAAGACGCATGGCAACCCCTCGTTCTATTGGACATTCAGTCAAGGCATCCCTGGCGACCCATCCCTGCCTGCTCGGGCAGTACCGACGGGGGCATGGCCTGCGACGGGATGTTGACTAATTGGCTCAAGTATAGCTTAAACCGAGTAAATTGCTCGGGTAAGCCCCCGGGTCGGCCATAGGGCGCGCGCCGGCGGGATGGCAAAGGCTCCGAAATCAGCCTTGTCGGGACGCTTGGGCAGCGACGACCGGAACCACGTTGTCGGCGCCCGCTGCGCCAAAGGCTCTCTTTTTTAGCACCGACAACTGGTCGCGTACCCGCGCGGCCTGCTCGAAAGCCAGGTTGCGCGCGTGCTCCATCATCAGCTTCTCCAGCCGCTTGATCTCGCGTCCCACGTCCTTCTCGCTCATCTCCTCGACCTTGGCGCGCTGCATCGCGTCCTGTTCCAGTCGCTCCATCTCGCGCCCGGCCTTGTCGCTGTAAACGCCGTCAATCAGGTCGCGAACATTTTTTACGATGCTGCGCGGCGTAATTCCCTGCTCCAGGTTATGCGCCACCTGGCGCGCGCGCCGACGCTCGGTCTCGCCGATCGCGCGGGCCATCGAGTCGGTCATCCGGTCGGCGTACAGAATCGCACGGCCGCTAAGGTTGCGCGCTGCGCGCCCAATGGTCTGAATCAGGCTGCGTTCGGAGCGTAAAAAACCCTCCTTGTCCGCGTCGAGGATGGCGACCAGCGACACCTCGGGTATGTCGAGTCCCTCGCGCAGCAGATTGATACCCACCAGCACGTCGAACACCCCCAGGCGCAGGTCGCGCAAGATCTCGACCCGCTCGACGGTATCGACGTCGCTGTGCAAGTAGCGCACCTTGACGCCGTTCTCGCTCAGGTAGTCGGTGAGCTGCTCGGCCATGCGCTTGGTCAGCGTGGTGACCAGCACCCGCTCGGCCTTGTCTGCCCGGATACGTATTTCCTGCAACACGTCGTCGACCTGGTGCGTCGCCGGCCGCACCTCGACCTCGGGGTCTACCAGTCCGGTCGGCCGCACCAGTTGTTCGACCACCTGCCCGGCGTGATCCTTCTCCCACTGCGCCGGCGTCGCCGAAACAAAGATCGCCTGGCGCATACGCGCCTGGAACTCCTCGAACTTCAGCGGCCGGTTATCGAGCGCGCTGGGCAGGCGAAAACCATACTCGACCAGCGTGGTCTTGCGCGAGCGGTCGCCGTTGTACATGCCGCCGAACTGGCCGATCAGCACATGCGATTCGTCCAGGAACATGATTGCGTCCTTGGGCAGGTAGTCGGTCAGCGTCGCTGGCGGGTCGCCCGGCGCTGCACCCGACAGGTGCCGGGTGTAATTTTCGATACCCTTGCAGTGGCCGACCTCGCTGAGCATTTCCAAGTCGAAGCGGGTGCGTTGTTCCAACCGCTGCGCCTCCACCAGCTTACCCATGCCCACGAGCTCCTTCGAACGACCCACCAACTCGTCCTTGATCGTCTCCACCGCAGCCAGCACCCGGTCGCGCGGCGTCACATAGTGGCTGCTCGGGTAAACCGTGAAGCGCGGGATCTTCTGACGGATGCGTCCGGTCAGCGGGTCGAACAGCTGCAGCGACTCTATTTCGTCGTCGAAAAGCTCAATGCGAATCGCCATCTCGCTGTGCTCGGCTGGAAAGACATCGATCGTGTCGCCGCGGACCCGGAATTTTCCGCGCGAGAAGTCCTCCTCGTTGCGCTGGTACTGCATGCGCACCAGTTGGGCGATGGCGTCGCGCTGGCCCATGCGGTCGCCCACGCGCAAGGTCATCACCATCTGGTGATAGGCCTCGGGCTGGCCAATGCCGTAGATGGCCGACACGGTAGCCACGATGACCACGTCGCGGCGCTCAAGGACGCTCTTGGTGCACGACAGCCGCATCTGCTCGATATGCTCGTTGATCGCCGAGTCCTTCTCGATAAACAGGTCGCGCTGCGGAACATAGGCCTCGGGCTGGTAGTAGTCGTAGTAGCTGACGAAATACTCCACTGCGTTGTTGGGGAAGAACTCGCGGAACTCGCTGTATAGCTGCGCCGCGAGCGTCTTGTTGGGGGCGAAGATGATCGCCGGTCGGCCCAGCCGCGCGATCACGTTGGCCATGGTGAATGTTTTTCCAGAACCCGTCACGCCCAGCAAGGTCTGGAATACCTCGCCATCGTTGACCCCCTCCACCAGCTTGTCGATCGCCTGCGGCTGGTCGCCCGCGGGCCCATAGGGCATGAACAGTTCAAACGGCGAGCCTGGAAAACTGACGAAGCTCCCGGCCCCCGCAATGGTTTGCTGGCCCTGCGCTTGCAGGCCCGGCTCGTCGCCCTGCGGCGCGGGACGCACGGGGCTCAAATCGGCCGGGAACGGGTACGTGGAAGCAGGCATGTGCGCGGACTCGGGAAACACCCGCCCATCGCGCGGCGGGTAAAATTTGTGGCAACCGGCAAGCGTAGCGCAATTGCACCGCGATGGCCAGCCGTGCGGTGCGGCGAGCGCAGCACCGATACCCATCCTGACCGAAACCTGAAGAAAGCACCCATGTCTGTGTTCAACGCCGTAGCAATGGCTCCCCGCGACCCTATTTTGGGAATTAACGAGCAGTTCGCAGCCGACACCCGGCCGCGCAAAGTGAATCTGGGCGTGGGTGTCTATTGCGACGACCAGGGAAAACTGCCTCTGCTGCAGTGCGTCATGGCGGCAGAAAAAGCCATGTCGGAGGCGCCAAAGCCACGTGGCTACCTGCCCATTGACGGCATCGCAGCCTACGACGCTGCAGTAAAGGCGCTGGTGTTTGGCGACGACTCCGAGCCGGTCCGATCCGGCCGGGTGGCGACGGTGCAGGCCATAGGCGGAACCGGGGGGCTGAAGGTCGGCGCCGATTTCCTCAAAAAGCTCAACCCCGATGCCGCCGTGATGATCAGCGACCCAAGCTGGGAAAACCACCGGGCACTTTTCGCCGGCGCAGGTTTCACGGTGCAGTCGCACCCCTACTACGACGCCGCGCGGCGCGACGTCAACTTCGACGGCATGATCGGCGCACTCAACGCAGCGGCCGCAGGAACCGTGGTCGTGCTGCACGCTTGCTGCCACAACCCGACCGGGTACGACATCACGCCGGCACAATGGGACCAAGTGGTCGCCGCATGCAAGGGCCGCGCGCTGGTTCCGTTTCTGGACATGGCCTACCAGGGCTTTGGCTCAGGCATCCGGGAAGATGGCGCCGCTGTGCAGAAGTTCGTCGACGCCGGCCTGTGCTTTCTGGTGTCGACCAGCTTCAGCAAGAGCTTTAGCCTGTACGGCGAGCGCGTCGGCGCGCTCAGCGTGCTGTGCCAGAACAAGGACGAGGCCAGTCGCGTGCTCAGCCAGCTCAAGATTGCGATTCGCACCAACTACAGCACGCCCCCCACCCATGGCGGTGCGGTCGTCGCGGCGGTAATGGCCAACCCGCAATGGCGCGCCATGTGGGAAAAGGAACTGGGCGAGATGCGCTTACGCATCAAGACCATGCGCCAAAAGCTGGTCGACGGACTCAAGGCCGCCGGCGTGCAGCAGGACATGGGGTTCATCACCCGGCAGATCGGCATGTTCAGCTACTCGGGCCTGAGCCAACAGCAGATGGTGCGACTGCGCGAAGAGTTCGGTATTTATGGCACCGACAGCGGCCGCATGTGCGTGGCAGCGCTCAACAGCCAGAACATCGACTACGTCTGCGCGTCGATCGCCAAGGTGATCTGAAAGCGCTCGGGAAGCCCCCGAGCGTTCAGCGCACCAGCTGATTAAGCTGGATGATTGGCAGCATGACGGCCAGCACGATCAGCATCACAACCAGCCCCATCACCACGATGAGTAGCGGCTCCAAGATCGTCGCCAGCCGCATCGAACGGCGCTGCACATCGTTGGCCAGCTGGGCTGCCGCGCGCTGCAGCATGGCCGGCAGCTGGCCGGTCTGCTCGCCTAGGCGCGCGAACATCGACAGCAGGCCCGGGAATCGTTTCTTCTGGCCCAGCGCCGATGCCAACGGCGCACCCTCGCGCACCATCACCAGGGCGGCCAGCGCGTCGGCGCGCATGGCCCGGTTATTGAGCGTCTCGGCCGCCGCCTGCAAGGCCTTGAGAATCGGGACGCCTGCCGCCGCGAGCATCGCCAGCGTGTTGGCGAAGCGCGCCGCGTTGTAGCCGCGCGCCAGCCTTCCCAGCAGCGGAAGCCGCAAAAAGGCGCCGTCGTATCGTTCACGCAGCGCCTCGTTGCGCAGTGCGAAGCGCCCGCCGACAAGGCCCACGGCCAGCGCCAGCGCCGCAAGCCATCCGTAGCCGCGTACCACCGCGCTGAGGGTCAGCATCGCTTGCGTCAACCAGGGCAATGCCTTCTTGGTGCCGGCGAAGACGTTCGCCACCTGGGGCACCACATAGCCGACCAGGAACATCACAATCGCCACCGCCACCAGCGTGACGATGGCCGGGTACAGCGCCGCGCCCACCAGCTTGGCGCGCAGCTCCTGCTGCTCGGCCAGATCGTCGGCCAAGCGCTCCAGCACCTGGCCTAGGTTGCCGCTTTGCTCCCCGGCACCAATGACCGAGCAGTAGATGCCAGAAAACTCGCGCGGGTGCAGCGCCAGCGCCTTGGCAAAGCTGCTGCCCGAGTTCACTTCGGCGCGCAGCGCTGCGACCAAGTTGCGCTGGCGCGGGTCTTCAGCCTCGTCGCACAGCGCCGTCAACGCGCGCTCCAGCGGCAGACTGGCCGACACCAGGCCGGCGAGCTGGCGCGTCCAGACCGCGAGCTGGCCGGCGTTGAAGATGTGGCCGGCAAACAGCGCATGCGCTTGGCCGTTCCGCGCCTGAAGGGTGGAATCAGATGGCCCCGGCGCGCCCACCGCTTCGACGAACAGCGGCAACAGCGTCTGCGCGCGCAGCGCGCCGCGCGCAGCCCGGGCGGTTTCTGCCTCCAAAACGCCCTTGCGCAAAATGCCCTGGGCATCGAGCGCTTCAAAGGTATATGCAGGCATGGCGCTTGGGCAAGGCGCGCTAATCGCGGGTCACGCGAATCAGTTCCTCGCGTCCCGTCACGCCGTCGCGCACCAAGCGCTCGCCGTCGTCGCGCATCAGCGTCATTCCGGAGGCGATTGCTGCAGCCCGGATAGCGGCCTCCGACGCCCTGTTATGAATCTGGGCCCGGATCGGGTCGTCGGCCACCAGCAACTCGTAAATACCCGTGCGCCCGGAGTAGCCCGACTGGCCGCAATGCGCGCAACCCTTGCCGCGGCAATGCGTACACCACTTGCGAACCAGCCGCTGCGCCAGAACGCCCAGCAGCGACGAACTCAGCAAAAAGGGCTCGACGCCCATGTCGGTGAGCCGTGTCACCGCGCTGGCAGCGTCGTTGGTGTGCAGCGTGGCCAGCACCAGGTGGCCGGTCAATGATGCCTGAATCGCAATCTGCGCGGTCTCGAAGTCGCGGATCTCGCCGATCATGATCACGTCGGGGTCCTGGCGCAGGATCGCACGCAGCGCCTTCGCAAAGCTGAGGTCTATCTTGGCGTTGACCTGCGTCTGGCCTATGCCAGAGAGCTCGTACTCAATCGGATCCTCGACCGTCATGATGTTGCTGTGACTCGCATCGAGGCGGCTCAGCGCGGCGTACAGCGTGGTCGTCTTTCCCGAGCCGGTCGGCCCCGTCACCAGGATGATGCCGTGCGGCTGCGCGATCAGTTGCTCGAAGCGGCTGAGCGTCTGGCCCTCCATGCCCACGGCCTGCAGACTGAGCTTGCTGCCACTCTTGTCAAGCAGGCGCAGCACCGCACGCTCGCCATGCGCGCTGGGCAATGTGCTGACCCGCACGTCGACCGCACGGGTGCCGATGCGCAGGCTGATCCGTCCGTCCTGCGGCAGGCGTTTCTCAGAAATATCGAGCTCGGCCATTATCTTCAGCCGCGATATCAGCGCCGCGTGCAGCGCACGGTTGGGCTGCACCACTTCGCGCAGCGTCCCGTCGACCCTGAAGCGCACGCTGCTGTGGCGTTCGTAGGGTTCGATGTGGATATCGCTGGCACCGTCCCGCGCGGCCTGGGTCAGCAGCGCGTTGAGCAGGCGAATGATCGGCGCGTCATCGGCGGCCTCCAGCAAGTCCTCGACCGCCGGCAGCTCCTGCATCATGCGCCCGAGGTCGGCGTCGGCTTCAACCTCACTGGCTACCCGCGCGGCGCTCGACTCCCCCTGCGCGTAGGCGGCGCTGATGCGCTGCACCAACTGTTCGGGTGGCATCGCCTCCATGGCATGCACCGGGTACTTGCGCAGCACCTCGCCCACCGCGCCGCGCGCCGAGGCGGCGTGCAGCACCAGCGTCTGCTGGGCGCCGTCGTCCTCCAGCAGCAGTTGGTTCTCCCGGGCGAAGGCGTAGGGAAGCGGAAACTTCATCGCGATCGGGTGCTGTGGACGGCCGCGGCCTGGGCTATTTCGGCGCTGGCGCCGTTGGCGGGGAATACGATGGCGCAACGCGCAACGCAGCAGCCGGCAGCACCGGCGGATCGGAAATAGGCAGCGCAGGGTTTGGGCTCGGCTGCAAGCCCTGCTGTCCAGTGCGCATCTGCTGGTAACGGTCCATCGACAGCGCGTCGACCGCTGCCGCGTCACGGACCACAACCGGACGCAGGAACACCATGAGATTGGTCTTTTTACGCGAGCGCGTCTCGCTCTTGAACAGGTTGCCAAAAAACGGCACGTCGCCCAGACCGGGCACCTTTTCCTGGTTACCCGCGTACTCGTCCTGCAGCAATCCGCCCAGAACCACGATCGACCCGTCGTCGACCAGCACGCTCGACTCGATCGAGCGCTTGTTGGTGATCAGTCCGGTGGGCGAATTGATCGACGAGGCCTGCACGCTCGAGACCTCCTGAAAAATCGTCAGCTTGACGGTTCCACTTTCGCTGATTTGCGGTCGCACGCGCAATGTCAGCCCAACATCCTTGCGCTCAATGGTCTGAAACGGGTTGACCGCACCAGAGCTCCCGGCGCTGGTGTTGGTGAACGAACCTGTCACAAAGGGCACGTTCTGACCAATCACAATCTTGGCCTCTTCATTGTCGAGCGTCAGCAGGTTGGGCGTTGACAGGATGTTTCCGTCGCCGGTGTTTTGCAGAAAGCGGGCCAGGGTGCCGAGTACATAGACGCCGTTGGTGCGGTTGGCGATGCCGATATTGAGGCCCTTTGCCGGGGCGACCGTACCGTCGATTGCGCCCGATGCGAGCGATACGATGTTGGTGCCGCCGGCGCCAAAATTGGTGCCGAGCAAACCGATACTGCTGTCGCCGTTCTTGCCCAGGGCCCCCTGCCACTGGATGCCGAACTCAGCCGCCCGGTCGGCATTGACCTCGGCGATCAACGACTCGACGAACACCTGGGCGCGTCGTTGATCGAGCAGGTCGATCACCGCGCGCAACTGCCGGTACTGCGGCTCGGGCGCGGTGATCACCAGTGCATTGGTCGCCGGGTCGGCCTGTATCTGTCCGCCGGTGGATGGCGGTGCCGATGCAGCGGCGGCGGTTGCCGCGGCCGCCCCGGTTGCAGAGGCTGCGGCCGGAGTCGGCGAAACCGGTGTGCCAGCCAGTGCCGCACGCAAGGTGACCGCGAGCTTGGTCGCGTCGGCGTTCTTCAGGTAGACCACATGAATATTGCCCGCCGCGTCCTTGCTCGAAGGTTGGTCAAGCCGCTCGACCAGCGATCGGATCAGAGCGACCCGGGCCGGATTGGCGGCGCGGACGATCAGCGCGTTGCTGCGCGGTTCGGCGACAACCGCGGTGCGAAATGCGCCGTCGGCTTGGCCCTGCCCGGCGCCAGTAGCCCCGGACTGCGTCAGTCGCAGTACCAGCGGCGCCAGGTCCACCGCCAGCGCGTGCTTGAGCGGCCAGACCTCAACCTCGGTGGCGCTGGGCAAGTCCATCGCCGCGATCACCCGCGCCAGGCGTTTCAGGTTGTCGGCGTAATCGGTGATCACAAGGCTGTTGTTGCCCGGGTTGACGTTGATCGTGTTGTTGGGGCTGATCAGCGGCCGCAGCACCGCAACCAGGTTGTTGGCGTTCTCGTGGTCAAGCCGGAATATGCGGGTGAGGATGCGATTACCGCCCGGGTTGTCGGCGTCGATCGCCACCTCGGTACCCTGCAGCTTGCCCTCCGCCTCTGGCAGCACCTTGCTGAGCCCGGCCGTCTCGACGACGGTGAAACCCTGCAGCCGCAGCGCAGCCAGAAACTGCTCGTAGGCAGCATCGGCCGCAACCGGCTTTTCGCTGGAGAGGTTGATCGTCCCCTTGACGCGCGGGTCCACCACCATGGTGCGCCCGGTGATGATTCCCATGGTGCGCGCCACCCCTTCAATATCGGCGCCGACAAAATTGAGCGTGATCGGAGCGCCAGGCTTTTGGGCCCATGCGGCCATAGCGCACAACGCCAGCAACCCGAGGCACAGCGCGCGCAAAGGCAAAGCGACGAGACGGAAAATAGTCATGGTGAAACCCGGATCAACAAAGCAGTGGCATACACAGCGGGCCCTTCAGCCCAGAGAAATGATCGACTTGGCTGCCTGGCGGCGGCCGACCATATTGAGCAAATTACCCAAAGCCGCTTCGGTACCAGGGCTGGCGCTGGCCTCGCCCCTGAAGGTCCAGCGAGCACCGCTCCACTGTCCGGTGCCGCTAAGTTGCAGGCTGCCTTCAAGGGTTTGCAATTGCAGCGTCAGCGCACCCGCCGGCGCCGCTGCGCGCACCTCCAGGCGGTAGCTGCCGATCGGCCTGAGCGTCGACAGCCGCGTTGCTATGGCCACCGCGTCGACCCTTGCGCTTCCCACCATACGGATGCGCCCCTCGGCCGATTCTAGCGAGACGCCGTTAAAGGCCAGCATCAGGTGGCCCTCGGGCTGCACCGTGTTCCACGGAGCGCCGAGTCCGGCGAGCAGGGCCGCCGGCCATTGCGACTGGCCGTCGGCTATGCGCAGCCTAAAGCCGCGCCAGGCCGGCTCCAGGGCTAAGGCGATCGGCTCCTTGGTGCAGCAGTCGGCGCGCAGCTGCAGTTGCAGGCCCTTCCAATCCGGCTGCAGTTGCCATTGCACCCGACCCGGCAACGCCAGCGCGTCGTGGCTGCCTTCGCCACCGGTCAGCACCAGTCGGGCGCTGGCGTGCCAGAGCGATCCGCGCGCATCCTGCAGCTGCAACTGGTTGGCGGTGGCCGCAGCCAGCGCTTCGGCCAGCCAGGCAGCAGGCGCAAACAGCACAAGCCCGCAGATCAGGCCGGCAAGTACACCGGCGCCGGCCCAGCGCCCGATCATGGAGCGGACTGCAGGTTGAGCACGATGCTGCCGTCCCATCCGGTCGCGCTGCGGCTCAGGCGGGCCTGCGCGGGAACCATGCGGGCGCTGACCCGGGCCAGCTCGAGCCATTGCGCTAGCGACTCGGGCGCTGCGCCTTTGAATGTGACGGTCACCCGCTCGCCCACAACACGCAACTCGGCGCTGGTCCCCAGGCACTGGCGGACCGAAGCCTCCAGCGCCCGCAGCGCTTCGTCGCGCGCCATGGGCTGGCGCTCCTGCATCCGCTTGGCCTCGGCGGCTGCGCGCTGCATCGCATGCCACTGGGTATCGAGCCGTTCGAGTTGCGCAGGCGCTGCCTGCAGTACCGACAGCGCTGGCGCAATCGACAGCAGCCACAGCGCCGCGGCCAGCAGCAGCACCCCTGCGAATGCCAGCAACTGGCGCTCCCGGGCGTCCCGTGCGGCCAAGGCCTTGTAAAAAGTCTGCTTCAGACTCATGGCGCAAGCCCCGCCCGCAGAACCAGTCGCTCGCCGTCGGCCCGAACGCCGTAGCCCAGCACGGATAGTCTGGCACTCAGCGACGCCATCTGTTGCGCGCTCAGCGCCAGCCCCTTGACGACGGTTTCGCCAACCGCGTACTCGATCGCCGTCGGGCCCGTTCCTGGCGCCACCGCCGAGCCGATGAGCGCCAGCATCGGCTCCAAGTCGCGATCCGTCAGTGCGCCGCTGGCCTGGCGCAGCAGTGCCAATTCCCGCTCCATTTGGACCGGCGCGTCGATGATGGTCTTGACCCTGGGAAAGGTCCGACTCAGCAGTTGCCGGATCTCGCCGCGTCTGGCTTGCAGCGCCGCCTCCTGGCGCCAGGCCCAGGCATTGAGACCGACCAGATTGGCCAGCAGCAGCAGCAGCAGGCCCCAGCGCATCGGCCTCCAAGCGGCTGCGTACGCCAACTGCCGCCAGAGCTTTGCGCCGCGCCTGGCCATGCGCCCGCCGCTGGAAATAGCCAGGTCGAACTGCGCCAGCTCCCAGTCGCTCTGGCTGCTCGCCAGCAGGCGCTGCGCGCGCAGTTGCATGAGCGCCGGACGGCCCAGGATCTGCTCTGCGAGCTCGGCGACAGCGGGCTCGGCAATGAGCACGGCAGCTGCGAGGTCCGCGTCGGCCTGCCCGAGCAGCGCAGCAGCGCAGTTCAGCGGCACGCAGACCACCGTACCCGACTGCACCAACGTCAGCCAGGCGCCCTGCGCGGTCCCGGTCACCACCATCCGCGAGGGCTCATCGACGCCGCACGGGGCGAATTCCGCGAGCACGCGCGAAGCCGGTCGCCCGCCCGCCTCAAAGAATTGCAAGGCGGCGCGCAGCCAGTGCTTGTCGCAGGCTGCCACGCAGGCCCGCCCCTCGCTCGTTCGCTCCGGTCCTATCGCCAGCGCAAGCTGCTGCGGTTCGTCCAGCAGGCGATCTTCCAGCGCACCTTCGAGCGCCGCGCGAAGCCGCGCTGCCGACACGGGCGGCAACTTGACCACATGCCACGACAGCGCCTGTGCAGGTACCAGCAAAATCAGCGTATCGGCACGCGGCAGCAGGCTCAGCACCGCGCTTCCGTGTGCGGCGATGGAGCGCCCATCCCCCGACAACACATAGCCCAATTCGGTGCTCAGCGTCAGGCTTTGCAACGGCAGGGCAACGCTGAGAATCGTCATGCGGCAATTGTAGGGGGGGCATTTGACGCAGCCATCGACGCAGCCGTCGGCCGCGCTGCCATCAGGGCGTCGTCGGGCCCAGCCAGCCTGGCTCCAAGGCGGTGCGCTCGCGCCACAGCGTGCTCACCTCGACACCGTCTCGCTGCACCAGCGAGCGCTCCTCAACCACCGTGTGCTCCATGCGCAGACGGCCGCGAACCTCAAAGTAACGCGTAGCCACACCGACCCGCGCCGGATCCAGCGGCGTCGATCCAGCGGCGAGCGCGCGTGCCGCATCGCCCAATGTCATAAAGGGCGCCCGTTCGCGCTCGGCCAGCAGGCGCCTAGCGCCGTCGAGCTCCAGGTCAGCAATGCTCGCGCTGATAGCCTGCGCGCCGGCAGTGTTGAGGTTCAAGGTGGTTCGGGTCGGCAACAACGTGATATGCGGCGCCAGAATCTGCAAGCTGGCTTGCGACAGTCCCAGCCAGGGCAGTTGTTCGACCCGGCGCGGCAACAGGGCTACCGGTTCCGCGGGTCCGGCCGCCAGACGCGGGTCCAGCGACAGCCGCAGATTGGTTGCCAGCCGCTCAAGTTCGACGGTATCGACACCGAGCAGGCTGAACAATCGGCCAAAGGCCTGCATATCGGGCTCGGACAATTTGCCCTCGACGACCAGGTTCATCAAATTCATGCGCGACTGCGCGTCGCTGATCTGACCCGATAGAAAGACTTCGGTGGCCGAGTCGCTGTGGTCGCGGTCGATCGCCAGAAAGGTCGACAGGCGCGACTCGGCAAGCGCGACGCTCCAGGGCTCCGCCAGGTGGTCGGCGCCGCCGCCCCGCGCGTCCTCGCGCAATATGAGCCGCGCCCAGTCCAGTGCGCCACTCAATAGCCAGAAGGCCTGCACACGATCGCGCTCGCTCGCCTCGACCTCGACGTTGCGCCACTGACGCCACAGGCCAGCAGCCGCCAGCGTGGCGGCCAGCACCACCGTCATCATCGCCATCAGCAGCGCCGCGCCGCGCTGGTGCGCCGCGGCGCCATGGGGTCGGAATCTCCCGCCCATCAGGACTTCCCTGCGGCGGGGCGGGCCCAGTCGCGCGTGAGTTTTCCGCTCAAGGTCTGGCCGCCCGATAGGGTGAGAACCAACCGTACCCCGTCGGGAAGCGCCGCTTGCCCGCTCGCCGGAGCCGACTGCTCGCCGACGGCGGTCGAGAGCGCGTTGGTCCAAGCGTTGTTGCGGAAGTAGTACACCTGCCAATCGTCGACCGCCACGACGGCCACCTGCTGCTGGCGCAGGACGTCGCTCGGGTTCTGCCCCCACAACGCCGCCTGTTGCCAAGCGACCTGCAACTCGGCGCGCTCGCGCAGTGGCCCCGACTGCCAGCGCAGCCACTGACGTTTTCCGTCCACCATCGCAGCGCCCCAGGCGACCACGCGCACGCTTCCCGCCTCGGCCGCACCCGCAGCGGAGCCAGTGCCGTCGTAACGATAGATACGGGTGATGCGCAGCACACGGCCGTCAAAGTCCAGCCCACCCAGGGCCGGCATTTGCGTCAAGGCGTCCAGATCCGTTCCCCACTGCGCCAGTCCGGCTTGCAGCGCCATCACGTCGTCACTGTGCACCCGGGTCTGCTCCTGCGCCCGGGCCATCGCGTCGAGTCCGCGCCAGGCCATCACCGCCAGCAGTGCCATCGCAGCCAGTGCAACCAACAGTTCGACCAGCGTGAAGCCGGCGCTGTCACAAGGCGCGGGCGTGGGCTTGCGGCTCACGGGAAGTTGCCCACGATCGTCGACAGCCGCAAGACGGTGAATGCCCCGTCCTGCAGGCGGGCGTCCACCCGTCTGAAATTCGGGTTGGGAGTTGGCTGCACGCTGAGCCTTCCGTCGAGCGCCCTGCCCGCCTCCTCGCAGGTGAAACTGGATTCCCCGACCGCAGGGAACTGGCGCGACAGGCGCAGGCCCACCAGCTTGTTTTGGGCACACAGCTGGGCCACCAGCAGATCCGATTGCCGCTGCGCATTGGTGGTCAGCGCCATGGTTGCCTGCAGCCCCGCGACCAGCGCGAGCGCGACAATGGCGAGCGCCACCAGTACCTCGATCAGCGTGAAGCCGCGCACGCGGGCTGTCATGGGTCCGGTGTCCGGTCAGCGGACTGCGCGGCAAAGGGGCGCAGTCCGTCGCTGGCGATGCGCACACTGCCACGACCGTTGCGCAGCAGCAGTGACTGGCGCCCGATGATCGGCTCGGGTCCCAGGCTCAGCGATGCGCCGTCTGGCGCGCTGGTCTGTGCCGACAGCCAGGGAACGATCGGGTCCTTGTCGGGGTCATCGCTGGCCGGCCCCGACAATTCGGCGGCAATCGGCTTTACCAGTCCGACAAATTCGAAGCCCCGCTCGGTCGCACGCCAAACCACCGGCAGACCGCTAGAGCGCGACTGTGCGCGGGCCGACTCCAGCATCGCCATCAGCCGCTGCGCTTCGCGTTCCAGTTGGCTCTGGCCGTCGTCGCGCACGGCAAGACTGACTCCGGCACCGACCATCGCGATGATGGCCACCACCAGCAGCAGTTCCACCAGGGTAAAGCCGGCCCCAGCCGGCAGGCGGCTATTGCCAGGACCCGACATCGGCGTTCTTGCCCTCGCCGCCGGGCTGGCCATCGGCGCCCAAGGACAGGACGTCGATCTCGCCTTTGATGCCCGGGTTCAAATACTGATACGGGTTACCCCAGGGATCGTTGGGCAACTTCTCCAGGTAGGGCTTCCAGTTCGGCGCATCGGGCCCGCTGCTTGGCTTGGCGATCAACGCCGACAGTCCCTGTTCAGCGCTCGGGTAGCGCTGGTTGTCGAGCCGGTAGAGCTTGATCGCCTGCATCAGGTTGTTGACATCGGTCTTGGCCGCCATGGCCCGCGCGTCATCGGCACGCTCCATCACATTGGGAACGATCAGCGCAGCCAAGACGCCGATGATGACCAGCACCACCATCAACTCGATCAGGGTAAAGCCGCGCTGAAGGGCTGCGCTGGCGCGCTGCCTGGCCTGGGTGAAACGGTGGTGCATGCTGGCTTTCCCTGGTTGGATTCTTGCGTCGGCTGGCGCCTCGCCAATTGTCCTGCAGCGGGCGCTGAATGATAATCGGCTATGCGTGGAAAGTGGCTCGTACGAATCCTGACCCTGGCAGTGTGGTTCACGCTGGGACTGTCGCTCAGTTTCTGGACGCTGAAACTCACCGGTTCCACCACGCCATCGGTTTCGGTCAGCCCGATCGCCAGTACCAGTCCGTCCGCTGCACCGGCAGACCTGGCGCGGGCGTTCGGCCCGCCCAACCCGGTAGGGACGGCGCCACAGGCAGCAGCAGCGGTGGCCAGCGCACCCGCCACTGGCGCGCGCTTTACGCTGGTGGGGGTGGTCGCGACGCCGGCGCAATCGGGCGTCGCGCTGATCTCCATTGAAGGCAAGCCTGCCCGCCCCTACCCGGTCGGAAGCCGGATCGAAGACGCCTACACGGTCAAGAGCGTAGGCCCGCGTTGGGCCAAGCTGGTGCCCGCGTCCAAAGCCAGCAGCACCATCACGCTGGACCTGCCAAAATCCGCCGATGCCAGCCGGACCCCGCCGGCGGCAGCGCAGGCCCCGCAGAACCCGAAACCCGAGGGCTAGGGCCGGCCGTGGCAACCTGCCTGTTCGCCACATGCCGGCGGTCGGCCCCCCGCTCGGGATGCTGCAGCTTGCTGCTGTGGATGGATGCGCAGGCCCTGAAGGCGCTTGCCCTGCTGGTGGCCGGATGGATGGCACTGCCTTGCGCACCGGCATTTGGCTGGAGCAACCACAGCGTGGCCTCCTATCGTGCCTTCGAAGCAATGCCCGAGGTGGCTGGCGCGGCGCCGGTGCGTGCCGAGACGCTGGAGGCGTTTTTGAAAGACCAGGAGCGCGCCATCGAAACCCTGCTGGCGCGCCAGGAAGTCTGGGCACGCGCCACCATCGCAGCCTATGCGCCGCGCCCGGATGGACTCGCATTCAAAGCCATGGCTGGGCGCAGCGACGCCGAGCGCCGGCAGGCTTTTCTGATGGCCTTGCGCGTATCGCCCGACAGCAAATTCGCCCTGTACCTGCAACCCGACCCGCAGGCCCGACTAGCAGCCGCAACGGTTCTTCCGCATAGCGCGGTCAACGCACTGCCCGAGCAAGCCCACTCCAGCTACCGATTCATCGCCATCGCGGCGGGCGAGCGGGTCAGCGCGCTGGCGGTGCTGGCATCGGCGACGGACGAGCCCGATTACGGGTTGGACATCAACCTGTGGCAAGACAGTCCGTCGCCATCGGCAAAGGTCTACGGTTTCGGCCCCATCCCCTTTGGCAACCCGGCACTGTATTTCGCCACGCAGGCGCCTTTTCACATGGGTTTTTACCACCAGGCCTGGTTGATTTCCAAGGCGGCCCCGTTCATCCAGCGCACCTTTCCGCTGCTGCGCGTGCACCAGTACAGTGGCCTGGCGGCGCTCGCCTTTCAAAGCGGCCACACCTACTGGGGCTGGCGCTTCGCCGGGTTGGCGCTGCACTATGTGCAGGACCTGACGCAGCCCTACCATGCCAGCCTGGCGCCCGGCGACTCCACCTGGACGATGCTCAGCGCCAATGCGATGGCGATGGCCGGCTGGCCCCGGCGCAAGGAGCAGCTCATCGTCCTGCTTTCAAACCGCCACCTTGCGCTGGAGAAATACCAGAACCAGACGCTGCTCAACGACGCGCGCTCCGGGCAGGACCGCGTCGCCCAGCTGGCCCTGCGCTCCACCACCAGGGACACTGCCTACCCGGCCTGGGACGCGCTCTATGCGCGCGACGTGGTGGCACGTGAGGCCCATGCAGCCGGCGCTGCGCTGGCTTCGGCCATCGTCGCGGCGATGCCGGCGCGGCTGGTATCCGACCCCGACTTTGACTTCGGCGTCCGGGAAGCAGAGATCGACCTGGTCGCCGAAATGCAGCGGCAGGACCCGGCCCGGATCGGCGAACTCGACCGCATGCTCGCCGATCTGCTGGGGCGATTTGGCGCCCACAGCCGCAACGCGATTCGTGGCATTCTCAAAGAAGCAGCCAGACCCTGAACCGCCTCGGTGCAGGGCATCCGGGCTGGGCCCCGGCTTCAGTCCCGCCCGCCCCAGTAAATCATCGCGTCGCGCCCGTCTACCAGCAGATCCACGCTGGCGCCCACCGGCAGCAGCACCTTGGTCGGTACATGGCCGAAAGGAAGGTTGCCCAGCACCGGAACTTTGATCTGGCTGCGGATCCAGTCGACCGCAGTCTGTAGCCGGTAACCCCTGTCGTGGGGCGCGAGTTGGTAGCCAGTGAACTGCCCCAGCACGATCGCCTTCTGTCCGGCGAGCACGCCGGCGTGCAACAACTGGCTGAGCATGCGCTCGACCCGGTAAGGGTGCTCAGCGACGTCCTCAAGCACCAGCACGCCGCCGCGTACCTGCGGGAAGTAGGGCGTTCCCATCAGCGAGCACAGCACGCACAGGTTCCCGCCCCACAGCGTCGCGTTGCGCACCGACCTGGGTTCACTGGGCGCCGACAGCGAATCCCCTGCGCCTTCGGCGCTGGTCCTGGGCGCTTTGGGCGGGCGCACTGCGGGAAGCCGCCAACCGGCGCCCTCGCCCTGACCGCGCAGCAGATCGTCAAAGCAGGACTGCATGATCTCGTCGGGCGCATCGAGCACGCCAAAGTCCGCTTCGACTGCAGGCCCCATCCAGCTCACGGCACCGGTTTTCGCCAGCAAAGCGCTCTGCAATGCCGTGAAGTCGCTGAGCCCGACGAACTGGGTTCCGCGCTCAATCGCCTTGGCGATCGCCTTGTAGCGGATAGCGCCGAGCAGGCGGCTCAGTCCGTAGCCGCCGCGCGTCGTCATCGCCACGTCGGCACCACTGGCGGCGGCGCGGTGGATCGCCGCCAGCCTTATCGCGTCGTCGCCGGCAAAGCGCATCTCGGTGGCCAGCGCATCGCGATCAAGTTCCACCGTATGGCCCAGCGCCTCCAGTCGGGCGACGCCCCGACGCAGTGCCGCCTTGTCGCGATGCGCGCTGGAAGGGGAATACACATAGATATGGCTCATGGAAAATTCAGTGTTCAATGCGTGCAAGGAAGCCGCACGCCCGCAGTCCCGGCGCGACGGCGGCGCGCCCTATTGTCGGGGGTGGGTCGGCGGTGGGCGCATTGGGGCTGGCAGGCTCAGGCAGCAAAGGCGCGCAGCGCGGTCTGCGCGATCGCCTCGCCGTGCTCCTGCACGAAGTGGCCGCCATGCTCGACAAGCATCGGCTCCGGGCAGCCGCGGATGACAGACTGCAACGCACGCATCACCGGCACGCCCAACACCGGATCCTGCACCCCAATGGCCATTAGGCTGCGGCCACTCCACTGCTGCTGCCAGAACGCACGGGCCTGACGCGACAGCGCAGCGCCGTCCGAGTCCTCGAATTCCGGCACCATCGGCGCGAATGCGCGCGTCGCCGCCCGGTGACCGCTGTCGGGATAAGGCGCCATATAGGCGGCGCACTCGTCTGCGTCCATCTGCGGGTTGCCGCGCGCAAACAGCCGGGCAATGTCGAACTCCGGGTTCTTCGCACACATCGCGCGCCATGCCAGAAAGCCCGGACTCAGCGGCGCGTCGCCGGTGGCCAGCGCGGTATTCATCGCCAGCAGCGCCCGGTAGCGTAACGCCGCCGCCATCGGCATCGTCAGACCCAGTAAGCCACCCCAGTCCTGCACCACCAGCGCGATGCGCTGCAGGTCCAGGTGCTCGACCAGTTCCAGCAGCACCTGGCGGTGCCAGCCGAAGCGGTGGGCCGACTCCTTCTTGGGTTTGTCGCTTCTGCCAAAGCCGATCATGTCCGGCGCCACCACCCGATGTCCTGCTGCAACAAACACCGGGATCATCTTGCGGTACAGGTAGCTCCAGGCCGGGTTGCCGTGCAGGCACAGCCAGGTCAACGGCGCATCACGCGGGCCCTCGTCGAGGTAGTGCATGCGCAGCCCCGACAGCGCCGGCAGGTCGGCCAAGTAGTGCGGCTCCCAGGGGTAACCGGGCAGGTCCTGGAAGCGGCTGTCCGGGGTCCTGAGCGCGTCCTCACGCAATGCGGTGGTCTGCATACGTTTGTCCTCACGGCGGTTGGAGAAAAAATCCTGCAGCAAGGTGGCGCTCTCGCACCTCAGCACCCCACCCTGCACGGCGGTCTGGTGGTTCAGCCGGGGCTCGGCGAACAGGTCGAGCACCGAGCCGGCGGCCCCGGTCTTGGGGTCGCTTGCTGCGTACACCACGCGGGCCAGGCGCGCGTGCAGCATGGCTCCGGCGCACATCGCACAGGGCTCGAGTGTCACGTACAGCGTGCAGCCGTCGAGCCGGTAGTTGCCCAGGGCCTTGGCCGCAGCGCGCAGCGCGATGATCTCGGCGTGCGCGCTCGGGTCGTGCAGCGCCACCGGCTGGTTGAAGCCGCTGGCGATCACCCGCCCTTCGCGCACCACGACCGCTCCGACCGGAACCTCGCCCGCGGCGCCGGCCATGCGCGCCTGCTCTAGGGCCAGCCGCATCAGCGATGCGTCTTGGGCCAGCGCCTCACTGGGCCGCGCCATGCCCTATGCCAATCAGGTCCATCCACTCTCCGAGCGCACGCTCGTTCTCGCCGCCTTGCGCGTAGGCAGCGCGCAGGCGCAGGTGCGCCTCGGGTCGGTGCTGGTTGAGCTTGAGCTTGCACTGCAGTCGCGTCACCGAGAGCTCGAATGCCACGATCCCGGCCATCATGCGCTGCTGGTAATCCTCGCCCAGATCCCGCCACTGCTGCGCGTAGGCCGGGTCGTGGTCGCCGATGAGGTGCTTGAGCAAACGGTCCTTGGACACCGTGTCCTGCACCAGCGTTGCCTGCACGGTGCAGCCGACGGCCAGGTAATTCCAGGTCGGCACCCGCACCAGATCGGGGTAGACGCGCGGCGACATGTAGGCCTGTGGCCCCAGAAAACTGACGACGGCGCCGGACCGCTGCTGCAGGTAACGCCAATGCGGATTGGCCTTGGCGCAGTGGCCCAGCAAGACCATCGTGTCACCGCGCTGCTCCAAGTGCAGCGGCAGCAGCGACACGAAGGGCATACCGTCGTCGTCGTTGCTGATCAGGCTCGCCAGCGGATGCTGGCGAATCAACTGTGCAGCATGCGCGGGGTTGGCGGAGTCGAATTGGGGAGGCAGGTACATGGTGGGCCGACTTTAGCGCAACGGCACTCCAAGGCCAGCGCAACGCCACGCCATGTCGTTCCGCACCCGGCGATCAATCGACCAGCCCTTTATAGAAAAGTCATTCCCACTCAATCATCAACGAGCCTTCTAAGCTATTGATTTGTATAGGTCTGCATACTGAAATCAAGGTTTTTACCGTCATCACGCACCCGGCAATGCACCTCTAG
>Ga0114974_10000577_pt1 | contig 30079 bp, 21 predicted proteins | sample S_130206_EF_Meta_FD_87318 | JGI IMG/M metagenome (GOLD analysis project Ga0114974, IMG submission 87318) | Freshwater microbial communities from Lake Simoncouche, Canada to study carbon cycling - S_130206_EF_MetaG | ecosystem: Environmental > Aquatic > Freshwater > Lake | place: Lake... | reverse complement strand
GTCGTGGATAATCTAAAACGTGAATATAATTACGATAGTATTGTAAACTGGGGTATTGATAAAGTTGTACAACGGGTAACCAACAAATACGGGATCATAGCACACACAAACACAAAATACACTGGTATCATGAATCAACGGTATTGGGTTAACACTATAAAAGCCGTGCAAATAAATGATATCAATACTATCTTGGAAATGAAAGACTTTACAAGAACAAAAAGTGGTACATGGGGAGCAAAACACGGAGCACATGATGACCGAGTCATGTCACTTGTATGGGCACTCATGATATTACATGAAGACATGGCATCTGTATTTTTTGATATAGTAGAAAAGGATGAATGCGGAAAACCCAAAGTAATTAAATCTATGGATTACGGAATTAAGTATTTCATGAATCCCACATCTATATACACAAACGAAAAAGACGGCACCGGAGGCGATGCACTTCCTTCTATTATGGGTGGCGAGTATTCGGATATTAGTGATATGGATGATTTATCCCTGCAAGGATGGAAACCATACGGAATCTAAATATACATATGTCTAATCATTACGATCAATCATTATTGAATAAATCACGTAAAGATAAATTCTTTTTAACGATTTTTCTTCCAGAAGCACTCAGAAAACTCAAATCTAATGATGAGAGAAGCAACGAAAAGGTAAATCTAGAGAGTTTACAAATGTCTATATATGGAACAATTGTTCCTAAAAATGTTATTCCTCAAGAAGAAGTACGTTATGCTGGAAGTACTGTGTATGTTTCGTCACATAATAAACCATCGTATGATCCAGTTAGTGTTAACTTCACGGTGGACAACGAATTTAAAAATTATTGGGTAATACACAAATGGCTAGATCTTCTCAGAAACGAAAAAACTGGAATTTTCGAACATCCAGAAATGGAAAAAGACAAGGGACTGGGACAATATTCAACAGATTTCGTCATAACAGCTAAAGATGAATATCATAACGATGTAATACAATGGGTGTATAAATCAGCATTTCCTGTGGGCTTGGGTGAAATTAGTTACAATTACAGAGACGGGGGAGAAATTGAAACAACTTTTGAATTTGTTTTCCGCCGGATTGAAACAAATTTAATAACATTATAAAAAAAATCAATAAAAAATAACTAAATATCATTATGGCAAGAAGTATTCAATCTCCCGGTGTAGAAATCATCGAACATGATCTCACGTTATCTCCTATTTTACCAGCAGGTACAAATATTTTCATGACAGGGTTTGCTCCCAAAGGTCCAACTGATGAAGTTCTACAAATCACATCAACACAAGAATTCGAACAAGTATACGGAACTCCAACAAATGCATGTGAACGTTATTTCTATTACAGTGCTCGTCAAATTTTAAATAGTTCTAATGGAAATCTTTTCGTTAGTCGTATGCCTTATGGTGACGAAGGCGGAGAAGGATATGGTTCTAGTTATGGTGCATTAGTATATCCAGTTGTAGCAATTCAAGAAAAATCTACATATGTATTCCGCAATACAGCGCCCATTCCTTCTTCTTATTTCGTAGATGAAGTACTTGCAACGCTAGTAGGAACTCCCAGTTTCTCTTTGGACATCAATTCATTAACTGCTAACGGTATACCCGATTATATAAAATTATCAACTGTTGATGGATCTGCACTCACCGCAGGATTTCTAGCATATTTTAATGCTAAAATCCTAATACCAAGTATGAGTGCAGATGCTTTAACCAAAGGAATTTATGGTATGATTGATTATATGACATATCAAAAAGACACTTTGGTTACAACGGATCTAACCAGCGAAAATTGTACTTATGTAATAGGAGCACCTAAATTCTTTGATCTAAATCTATCACAATATCAAGCAGTAGTTGATGGTTCTGCATACACTGCAAGCAGCAACACATGGGCTTCTAGCAGTGTTGCTACATCAGCAATTTTCTCTCCAGCTAACTTCGGACAAGCTGGAATTGTTGTGGTTAATAAAATTCAATCCACAATTAACAACCGTTACGAAGGACATTATATTGGTATTTCTGATAATACCAATCTACAACCCAATACCGATCACACCGCAGTACGTGCTATCTACACAAACGGATCTTCTGCAAGCGGTAGTGGATTAATGCCAGTTGATAGTTATTTGGGTAATTTCTCTAATAAGTTGATGCAGATTCCTACATCAAAACTAGCATTTCCTCTTTCTGCAACAAAGGATTCTGGTACTAATCGTAATTCCAACAGCATGTCCGAAGCACTAGAAAAAGCATCTGATGTTTTCCCTGATATCAATACTGATAAATTTGATGATACCGTTTCTTTTGGATTATTCAAACTCCGTACTAGCCCATTTAATCCTGATGCAATTAAACTAGATTTTGCTTTTGAAGAATCTCGTTCAGGTTCTTTGGATTTCTATCGTCGCATAAACAGCCAAACTGGCGGACTTGCAAATAGTTTCTTCATTGAAAATGTTGTTAATAGTTCTAATAACATCACAATGTTTGTTAATAGTTTTGTAAGCTCCAAGAGCAGTGGTCCATGGATGGACGAACACGGAATTCCAAAAAAACAAGTACGTGTGTTTTCTCAAAATATAATATCAACACTACAAAACAATCACGAAAACAATTGGTCTAAGTATGGATTCCATTTGAGTGATGTTTCCGAAATTAAAAATTATATTGGTTTTGCTGATGCGTTATTCCCAGCAGGAAGTTATGCAAACTTCACAACCACCGGAAAAAACATCGGTGCATTAACATTAAAACTTGATCGTACTCTTCGTAAGATAGAAAATGATGAAGTATTTGATCTTGATCTAGTAGTGGAAGCAGGTCTTGGAACTATCTATGCGACCGCATGTGCAAACGAAACCTCTTATTTTGATGATACCCAAGTAACAGTAGGATTACAGTCTGGATTACTTGCAATGATAACAAACGAATACGAACCACCAGCTGATGATCGTCATAATGTAAAAGATAACTACAATGCAATTTTCCAACTATTTGGAAATTTCTGCGAAAATCTTCGTAAGGATTGTATGTTCATTGCCGATCCACTTCGTCAGATATTCGTAACTGGTGCTAATAACACTGTTATGTCTGATCACACCAAGGCATTCTCACAATATATCTATAATCCTCTTCGTCATTTGTTCGAAACAGCAAACACAAGTTATGCCACAACATACGGAAACTGGGCAAAAATTAATGATATGTTCTCCGGAACAAATATATGGGTTCCTTTCTCATCATTTGCCGCTGCTGATATGGCTAATGTAGACAGAAACTTCGAACCATGGTACGCACCCGCAGGTTTCATACGTGGACGTGTAACGAATGCATTAGCACTAGCTATCACACCAAAACTCAAGGAACGTGACATGATGTACAAAGTATCCATTAATCCAGTTGCGTTCTTCCCGAATGATGGTTTTAATATCTTTGGTCAAAAAACATTGCTTCGTCAACCAAGTGCATTCGACCGTATCAATGTTCGTCGTCTATTCCTATACTTAGAAAAAGCCACAAAGAAGACCACAAAGTATTTCGTGTTCGAACCAAATACAATGTTTACACGTAATCGTGTAATATCCGTACTAACACCGATATTTGATCGTGCGAAGAACACACAAGGGCTATACGACTATCAAATCGTATGTGATAAACGTAATAATACTCCAGCCGTAATAGATCAAAATGAACTAATCGTAGACATCTATCTGAAGCCAGTTCGTGCTGCCGAGTTCATCTTGGTGAACTTCTACGCCACTTCTACTGGAGCTAATTTCAACGAAATTATTGGTCAGTAATAAAATCCAAAAATAAAAAATATGGAAGATTTATTCTTCCATATTTTTTGATATGTGGTATAAATATATATATGAGCACAGACAATCTAGAATACGAAGAAGTATTAAAACAGATAAAAAACGATAAAAGCTTTTATACTTCTAATGGGAATTTAAATTCTGCTTATTTTAGAAGAGATCATTTTCTGGTAAGTACATTATGTAAAAATATAATAGACTGTACTAATTTTTTGGATAATTCTGATCCATTGTCGAAACGTATATATTGTATAATTAATAATTTAACAGATACACCCAAATGCATATGTGGAAAACCTTTAAAATTTATTAGTAATAAAGTTGGGTTTATCGAATCATGTAATAAATGTTTTAGAAAAGTGAATACAACTTGGAAATCTCCTAGTGGAACTTGTAATTTTAATATTAAAAAAGAAAAACAAGATTTAATTGATTATTTGTTAAACGAAGAAACAGAAATTTCCAGCAAAGAAGAAATGATAAAATTTCTTTCAAAGAAAAACGATAACATAGCAGAATGCGTAAAATGTGTTTCTAGAACTGATATGAAACACAGTAAACATATATTAAAAAGAATCATAAAAGAAACGAATTATATGATATTGACTAAAAATAAATATAATTGGGCTAATAGATTTTATAATATAATTCATGATACACATGACGGAAAAATATGTTTTATTTGTAATAAAAACAAAACCAGATTTATAAATTTAAAACAGGGATATACCACATGTTGTCCTGAAAGAGAATGTGCTCACTTTCTTTTGTGCAAAAACCGAGTTACTAATCATATAGAAAATATTGCACCTATGATAGAAAGCCAAGGTTTCGAAATAACAGATAAAACTAATTTCAATGGCTTGAATTACGGCAAAACGAAATTAATGTGTAATGTTTGCAATACTTCTATAGAATGCGATATTTCGGACGGAAAATGGAAAAATATCAGATGTTATGTATGTTATGGAAAGAACGGTACTTCTTATCAAGAAAAAACAGTATTAGCATATGTAAAACAATATGAATCCGATATTTTAGAAAATTATAAATATACAAACACAAATAAAGAATTAGATATATACATACCATCTAAAAATATAGCCATAGAATATAACGGAGGAGTGTGGCATTCTTTTGGTAGTAGTTTTCCTAATAATATTGATCAAGAAACCGAAAAAAGAAACAACCATTTTGTAAAATACAAAGAATGCCTAGATTTAAATATTAATTTATTGCAAATTAATTCACATGAATGGAATAATGTAAATAAGCAAAATATTTGGAAATCTATTATTAATAATAAACTAGGAAATAGTAATAGAATATATGCAAGAAAATGTAAAATTGTTGAATTAGATAATAAACAAAAGAATGACTTTTTAAATACGAATCATTTACAAGGTATGGATAATTCTAAAATTAAATTAGGATTAGAATATAACGGTGATCTTGTGTCTGTTATGACATTTTCTAAACCACGATTTAATAAAAATTATGAATGGGAATTGGTTAGATTCTGTAATAAATTAAACCATAACGTAATTGGCGGAGCTTCGAAATTATTAAGCCATTTCAAGAAATTACAAAATCCAAAAAGCCTGATATCATATGCTGATTTGCGGTACAGCAATGGAAATATGTACAAAAAACTTGGATTTGTCTTCAAGTCTTTTACCCCACCATCGTATGTATATACAAAAAAAGATAAAATATTGTCACGGTTTTCAACACAAAAACACAGATTAGCAAAAATATTAGAAAATTTCGATACAAATAAAACAGAAAATCAAAATATGATGGATAATAGCTATAGAAAATTGTGGGATGCAGGCACAATGTTGTTTGTTCTTTTCTAAATAATTAATAGAAAAGAATAAATAATTATATGGACGTACCGAATCAGACAATCAATACATTTTTCAACAATGCAGTAGTTAATGACTTTGCACGGGATTTCCTATTCCGTGTGGAATCGGTTAATTTCGACAACGGAGTTAATTTATCACCAACCGATCTATTGTATGCGAAAACCGCTAAATTACCCGCACGTTCAATTATGAACCAAGAAGTAAAATACGCAGGTCAGACATTTAATATTCCCGGTTCTGTAACCTTTCCCGGTTCGGAATCATACGAAATTGAAATGTATTGTCCAGAAACTTCATCAGTTCGTGAATTGCTTATGAACGAATCAACCAGAACATTCGGTAATGTTTTTGGTATTGCTGGCAGTGGACAAGCTGGTGGATCTATTGCAAACGCAAATTCCATCATGACCTTACTTCAGTTGGACAAAAATCTTGATGTGATTTATAAGTACCGTCTAATTGGCTGTTCGATAAGAAATGTTGGTGAAGTATCATATAGTATGGCAGAAGGCAATGGTGCCGTAATGTCCTTCACTGTTGGTATAGCTTATCATTTCTTTGATCGCACTTCTATGGGCAGTAACATAGTTGCTCCATTAAATAGATAATGTGGCAGAAGTTAATCAAAATAGTTTAGTAACAAATTTCTTAGATTTGATGGGTGGTTATTGGGATTATAATATTCCCTTAACCACCCAATGGGCAGTTGCTATAGTTCCCGATACATACGACACGGGTGGTCCTGATGCATTGTTTGAAATTATTAAAAAATATACTCAAATTGATGCCCATAACTTTTTTGTCCCAACCAGCGTTCAAAATAAATTATTAAACGATAATACCCAACCTAAATTTGATGGGTTGGGATTATATTATGCACAATCAATAAAATTACCCAAAGAGGCGTTTTCTGTTACAGGAGCAGGATTAGATAACATGGGTGGTTATTTAAAAGGATTTGTTGGTTCTGATCGAATGGGTGTTTCCGAGCGTGCAGTGCATATAGATTTTTTAGAAACTAATTTAGATTTCGTATATGGACTAATACGTCCATGGATTATTGCAGCAGGTTATAGAGGATTAGTAAACACAGGAAAAGAGAATTCCATCAAATGTACTATAACTGTACAGGAGTTCACAAGAGAACGTGATTATGATTTGAAACCAACACGATTAATGCATACGTTTGAAGGATGTGTGCCTATTGATGTTCCTGATAGGACTCTTAAATATGATTCAGAGCCATCAGAAGCACCCGTAGCCGCAGGAGTTACTTGGATGTACGAAAAGTACCGATACGATGCAGATCCCAGTAATTCTCGAAATAATCGTTAGAAATGAAATTTTCATCTAAAATATATCTTCCCATTTTAAAAAAACAGGCAAGATATTATCATTTAAACAATTCGATGTTTTTTGATTTATTGAAATTCATAACAAATAAAGATAATGATGGATTAAATGAATATTTTGAATGGGTTATATCAGAATGTTTGGTAGATAAAAGTATAGTCAATAAATTGTCTAATGTCGAGAAGTTTTTAATATTACTTGATTTACGTTCTTATTCATTAGGAGATAAGTTAACATTAAAAGGCGAAAGAGATATTAGTATAGATTATCAAATTTCTTCTATTAAAAATAACATAATTAATAAATTAAAAGATTTAGAATTAACAAAAACTGTTGAATATAATAGTATAACATTATTTTTATCAGCTCCTAAAGTATTTACAATTAATAATTTTGATCAAATATACAGAGAATTAATTGATAAAATAAAAATAGATGATGATATTATTAATTTTTATGACTTGACAGAAGTAGAAAGAGACTCTATCATAGATAATATTCCGGCAAATCTTACTGATGAACTTATAAAGTTTATTAATTTATATCAGAACATAGGTAATAGTATTAATATAATAACAGAAAATAATAAGTTTGGTATAGAACAAATACCATTAAAAGTGTTTGATAACACACTATTTACATTTATTAAGTCTATATTTAATGATGATTTAATTAACTTCTACGAACTTCAATACAATCTCATATCTAAAATGAATATATCCCATGATCATTTTTTACAGATGACACCAAATGAATGCAAAATACATATAAATTTTTACAATCAAGATATGAAGCGTCAAGAAGAAGCACAATCTAAATCAAATGGCGGAACCCCGTCTATGCCATCACTACCAAAATACAAATAATTTGTAATTTTAACAAAAACCACTAAATCCTTTTATGAGTGTTACTAGTATTCTATCAAAATTAAATCAAATTAATGAATCGAATTTAATTTCGGTATATGTACCATCAGCAAAGAAAGAAATGAAGTTCAAACCGATTTCGGTTAGACAACAAAAAGATCTAATTAAGAGCGGATTAGACGGAATTCTTTCGGGAATTATCATTAGTAACGTAATCAACCAAGTAATTACAGATAATTCCACAGAAAAATACGACTTTCTTGTGGTGGACAAGATTCCCGTGATCCTATCCCTAAGAAAACAATCATTTGGTAGTGAATTCGTATCAAAACAAGATCAAAACGAAACCCGATATGATCTAGATCTGATTTTATCCAAAGATTTATCCTATACAAACATAGGAAAAACCCAATTAAGCTTGGATAATGTCGATATTACTGTTACATTGGATGTGCTAACACTAGAAGAAGACACAAAAATCAATAATTTTCAACTAGACAAGCTCAAAAAGGGAAAAGAAGAAGATATCAGTGAAACGGTGGGATCTTTGTTCATCTATGAAATTCTTAAATTCATTACAAAACTAGAAGTGAACAAAGAAGAAGTTGATATGAAGGCATATTCAATCAAGGATCGTTTGTCTGTAGTAGAAAATATTCCCGCAGAATTGAATAACAAGATTCTTGAGTATATTCAAGGTTTTCGAAAAGAAGAAATGGATTATATTACGGTGGATGGCAATACATTATCTATTGATGCTAGATTATTCTCAAAAGAATAACGGTTCATTAAATAATATAAGTGGATGTTTCTGTATTAGCCAACAAACTTGATAATGTAATTGCCCAGTTAAAGGCAATGGGTGGTGGCTTTACGTCTACAAAAGACGCCAAAGGAAACATAAAAGGCAAATTCACACGAGAAGAAGCAGAAAAGATAAAGCTTACGGCTTACATAACAGCCAATGCTTATAAAAAAATATTAGGTTTAGGTTTCAACCCAAAAGATACAACAGAAACAGCCAAAATATTCAACAATGTTATAGGATTTACCAATTTTTTTGAATACGTAGGAGACAGTTTAGATAATATAGTTGATAATGTAGGGAAAATGGCAAAAATTAAACCTACAAAAGATAACACACAAGCATTAATATCAGGATTAATGCAAAAAATCAACACAGGAAGTAAGTCCAAATCACAAAAAAACGACGCACAAGCATTAATAAATAAACTAATAAAGGGATTGGAATGGTTTGACTTGAAAGATGCAATCATGCTTCATTTGGATCGTCAGCGATATCTTCAAAGAGAATTGAATTTTGGTATAAGCAAATTAGTGCATTTAACAGAAGATTCAAAAAAACCTAAAAAGAAAGAAGAAGGAGGAATGGCTTCTTTTAAAAATTTAGCAGGATTGGCTATTATCGGAATTGGATTATTTTTAATTATTAATGCATTAGCAAATGCAGGTAAAATGGACATGATGAAAACCATGAAAGTGTTGGGAGTTCTAGCACTGTTGATTGGTATATTTATTTTGGTTGGAAAAATGGGAAGTGGCTTGAAGAACGCAGCAATAGGATTCGGGATACTAGCAGCAACCATAGCATTTATCGTAATTCCTCTGATTGAAAATTTAGAGAAGATGAAATTTTCTGTATTGTTAGAAGGCTTGGCAAAATTTGCTCTGGTTGTTGGTGTGTGTATCGGATTAATGATATTAATGAAGAAGATAAAAAAATCTGATGTTATTGTAGCAACAGCAGGGTTGGCGATATTAGGTTTAATTGTTGGATTTTTGTTGATACCATTATTTCAACGATTGGCGGAGATATCTTGGGAAGTTATACTTGATGGATTAGCTAAATTCACATTAATTGTCGGAGTATGTATCGGATTAATGTTGTTGATGGGTACTGTTAAAAAAGGAAATGTTATTGTAGCCACAGCAGCTATGGTGGTTCTTGTGTTTTTGATTGGATATCTTGCAGATCAATTAGAAAAATACGCATATAAACCATGGGATGCAATTACCGAAGGATTAAAAATAGCAGGATTGGCATTTGGTGCTTTTTTTGCAATGTTTGCATTAATAGCAGTAGGTACTGGTCTTATAGGAAAAGCAGGAATGGCTGTTACGGGTGCTATTATGTTTGAGTTGGTATACTTGGTTGGTTATCTTGCCGATCAATTAGAAAAATACGCAAACAAACCATGGGATAGTATAATAGAAGGACTGAAAATAGCGGGAATTGCTTTCGGCACATTGGTTACCATAACAGGAATACTTGCAGTAGCTATGGCAGCAGGTGGTCCAATAGGAATTATAGCAGGAGCAGTAGCAGGTGGCGTAGTATTAGCATTGGCATATGCCTTGGGAGTGATTGCTGATTCCCTTGCAAAGTATCAAACTATAAATGGTGATAGTTTAATACAGGTTGCAAAAGGCATGGTAGCAATTGCTGGGGGTTTGGCACTTATGCTAGTAGGTACTGGAGCAGGAATAGCAGGAGGCATCGCAAATGGATTAGCAGGATTAATAGGAGTCGATCCAGTTTCGTATTTAAAGAAATTCGAAAAATTAGATGCGGAAAAAATGTTAACACTGGGAACGGGTATGAAATTCTTAGCCGAAGGATTGAGATCATTATCACAAGGCATAGAATTAAAGGATATCACAAAAGATATATCAAACATGACAGCTCCCTTAGTACAGTTTTCTTCGGCATTAGTAGCATTTGCTAGTGCATACAAAGAATTAGATAAAGTTAAGATGGAAGCAGAAATGAATCAGATGTACAAAATGAATGTACAAAATGATTCGGGAATACAAAAATCTATTTTAGAAATAAATCAACAAGAACTAGCAGTACAACAAGCACAACTTGATCAATTGCGTGCAAATGGTGATTTACTAAGACAAATAGTACAAAAAGGAGGAACAGGGGGCGGTACAAATATATCAACTCCTCCTAATTCAACTACAATTTCATCGCCTTCATTTAATACTAAAGACAATTACATGTCTAATCTTAAATTAACCAACATGACCATAGGCAACTAAATATTTAAAAATAATACAATATGCCTACTATAGAATACAGAGGAAGAGCCGTTAATCTCAGTAGTGATCCAGCTACTGCGGATCTTCAATTGCTTAGATGGGACAAGATATATGATGCTGAAGAGGCAAAAGCTCAAAAACCACCTGAACCTCCAGCTCCACCTCCAGTACAACCACCAGAAGTTCCAGAAAAAAAGGCAGATGTAACTCCGTATACCGAAGAACAAGAAACATCACAACAAGTAAACAACAATAAAGGGGTTCCGGAAAACATAAAACCATCTACACCAAAAACTCAAGTGGATGAGGTTATTAATATCATAGAAAATTATGATTGGACTTATTCCATAAACAAAAAAAGCCAAGCAAATGAAATTCCGTATGTACAAATAAAGGAATTTAAATTAGCAGGGAATTCTTATATGACATCATTGATGTCATCGGCTTTGTTGTTTCCTGATGTTATCAAAGCACAATCACAATTAGTGCCTGATTCATTTGCACAAAAAATACAAGGAGCGTTCAAAGATAATAAATTTGCAGACTTTATACAAAGCAACACACCCAATCTTGCCGGAAAAATAACAGACAATGCGAAATCATTTGCAACATGGGCTGTTGATCAAGTTAAATCCGTGGACAAAACCGCAGATGAATGGTCGAGGTTTAATAATGCAGCAGATCTAAAAGATATGTATGCGTATTTATACATTAGAAAATCCACAGGAAGAACATATAAATTCCCTTATTTTGATAACGCATTTTTTGGTATAAACAATTCATACAATGATGCCTTCAATCCAGAAACCGCATATCAGGGAGTTTTCAAAAATTTATCAGAGACTATAACAAAAGCAGCAAATTTGCTGAATGTTGCTTCATTGACAGAACCCGGAATGTATATACAACGACCACAATTTTATAAATTTGGTGATTCGGAATATACAGCCAGTGTTGATTTCTTTTTATATAATACGATAACAGAAAATTCGTTCATCAAAAACTTGGATTTAATAACAAAACTAATAATTCAAAACACTCCGCATAGATTTGATCGTTTACTAGTTGATCCTCCATGTGTATACGAACTTACTATGCCCGGAAGAGGTTTTTACCCATATACTTATATTAGTAATCTTCAAGTAACATTCGAAGGAACTAGAAGAATACTAAAAGCAAACGGACGAGATGTTATTATACCTGATGCATACAAAGTTCATATTGAATTTAAATCACTAACTTCCGAAGTTAATAACTTTTTTATACCTGAAATGGGATCAGCAGGAATTGATGTATCAAAGCGATACGGAACTGCTCAAAGTTTTTCCAATCCTCCTGATTTTAATATATCAAAATCCACAGCAGATGCACCAGTAGCACAAAAATCACCAGAAGTACTAGGACCACCAATACCAGAACCCAAACAATCATTCCCACCAGATAGACCAATTACACATACGGCTATTTCTCCAAATGCGTATGGTAATTTAGGAGGTGTGCATTAATATGGAAAAGATAATCGTAATAAATGATCCAGAAAGATATGAGAATATCTTCAACATGTATAAATTTGATACGGATAATGGTGATACGTATGCATTTTATAATATTCTGAGCAAAGTGGTGTTGCCATCAAATCTTAATGATAATGTATTTGACTATATATCGGTGGAAGCATCAATTCCTTTAACCACATTGAGTTATAATTTATACAAAACGCAACATCTGTGGTGGTTGATAATGACAGTGAATAATATCAAAAATCCAGTTAAATTATTACAAGCGGGTTCTATTATAAAGATAATTAAATTAGATTATATAGACACTATTCTCAATTCATTAAAGAATAAAATATAAAATGGCTTCTGAAGTTACAAACAGTAATAATCAAAAACATTTCTATGCAAAATATGGAAATGAGGAATTCTATTTTAGTCTTATTATGTATAATAATCAAGGAAACGTGGTTTTCTTGCAAAGGAATTCTTTGATTTATCTGTGTATCGAAGATAACATTTTCAATCCATTTCATAGTGCGACTATGATATTGGCTAATGATCAATCAGTAATTGAAAAATCTCCCAGTCCTTATGTATTTCTCGGAAATGGAAGAGATATCATTGATATAGAAATCATACCATCTTCTACTGGTAATTTTGATAAAGATTCGGAAGACGAAAAAAACAAAGAACATTTAGGACTTAAATTTCAATTCGTAGTTATAGAATGTGTTGATATTATTCATAATGGATCAGTTTGTAAAAAAATGACATTGGTTGAATATGCTCAATATATGTTGTCTGAGAATATATGTAATATATTTGGTTTGCAAAAAGCCGGAGCATTAGCTGGTAATTACATGGAAACTAATGGTGGTAACGGAAAGCAAACAGGCGAGGTTATTAAAGCCATATTGTATGCTGTGTATAATGATAATAAACCTTCTGAAGATTTATTCTATACAGATTCAAAGACTAATCAAAAGATATTCGATGCAGAAGGTGACGTGGTAATAACATTAAATCCATACGGAGTAATGTCGTATGCCGATGTATTAAACTATGTACTTTCGTTTCATTCTTATAAAAAGTCTCCGTGTGTATTACAATTCGATAGATACCAAAAGAAGTTTTTATTAATTTCTCTTCAGAGATTGTTCAGTGATAATAAAAATTACGTAATCGAAACATTAAAATTTCCGTCACCAAGTCAATCTTCGTTTGGAGATGAACAGAATAACAAAACCGAAACATCCGCAGTAAACTGGGAAACATTTCCAATTACATTTGATGAATCCAAGATAAATCAATTTTATAACGAACCACCAACCTGTAAATACAATGTAAATTTGTCAGGCAACTCGGGGATTTTATCAAATTCCAAAGGATGCAAATCAATGATATTTGATTTGACTACATTAAACAGCGAAACATTCATGCAAACATTTTATGATTTGTTTGTAAAACCATTCAAAGACGATTTCACAACCAGTGGAAGTCAGAAGTACGAAGTTTTTCCTAATTTCTATCCAAATCCAAATAAGAAAAATAATTATAATACATTCAAAGGAGTATTACCTCCAGTACTAGATGAAAAGAAATTTCTGAATCAAAAGATGTCATCTTTATTGTATCTGAATAATATATACAAATTCAATTTAATAGGCAAAACACATAGAAAAAGTTTATCATTTATTGATGTAATAAAAGCCGCAGAAAATAAAAACGGAAAGTTTGTTGCTACGAAATGGGATCTAAATACATTAGGAAGACATTTGATTACATCCGTAAAGCACACATTTGAATTTGATAAGTATCATAATGAAATAGAAACCATAAAACCATACAGATTGGTAGATGGAGAAGAAAACGGAATGAAATTAGATGATTTTCTAAAGCAAGGAGTTTAAAATATGTTTTACCGAAATACATTTCCAGAATTTTTAGAAGCTATATCTATTGGTCCTAATCCACAATTTCTAGAAAAGAATACAACCTTTTGTGAATTCGTAAGCGGGTTTCCACAAGAAGTCGAATTGATGTATGATTGGAAAGCAGTAAAACGATCATCTAATCCATTAAATGCTTTAAGAAATTTTGTTAAAAAATTTGTTATATATGGACCTGATTTAGATGTACAGACATTAAAATTTTTCGTTCATAAAGTAAATGTTTATCCGGAATACTACAGTACGATGGTTAAAAATGAATTAGGAAATGCATTCGAAGCGGCAAAACAAATAACATCCGTATACGAACCTACCACATTCATTACGAATCATAAACCTACCACATTCATTACGAATCATAAAGAAATTGATAAAGATAAAAACTTTCTCAATAAAGTAGCATCAATGCTTAAAACATGTAAAGCTCCTTGTAATTATTTCAAGCCTACATCATCAAGCATTGGAACGCTAGCAGACTTTGGAAGAGCATTAAGCGATAGCGCATCAATTCTCTGTGATGTTGGAAGCGATGCATTACATGCGCCGACAAATATTGCCACTGGAATAATGAATAAAATCAAACCAGCATTCAAAAACGAATTTTTTAAATTGAAAATATTATCACAAGATCTTTATAAAGATGGCGTGAAACCATTTTTTTCTGATGAAGACAGACAACGAGTAAAAGACAAAGCAGCACAAGGACTCACACCCGATAATACATTTGAAAGATTACCATTAACAGGAGACACACAAGCTTATTTTACAACCTCAAGCATTCATTCACAAATACAATCAAAAATACAAAATCAATTAGGAGATTGTTTTAGAATGTTTGAATATGCTCAAAGATACAATCCATATGATCCCACCATGAATGCTTCTTACTCTAAAAGAAAATACATAGGGGTTAAAAACGGAAATGTAATGTCATTGATTGATATATTAGGAGCACCAGCACCAGCACAATATGTAACAGAGAATACATATGTAAATGCATTAGATGTCCCCACCGATAATAACTACAGAAGTTACGATGATTCACCAAAAGCTCCTAAATATGATACCTATAGTGGTCCATCTAAAGGATTAGAATCCGTAGTAACCGCTGGAGGAGGAACGAATATAACAGCAGGTGAAACCAATGTAGCCGGAGCAGGATTGGGCAACATACCAACCAATGGAAAAGTATATGAATTCGGATATGGCGAAGTAAAAGTCACCGCATATGGATATGCTATGGATGAATGTCCTGATACTGGATCAGAAATTGGATTAGGAAGTGCGGAAAATATGATCATACCGCTAAAAACCATCGCAGTTGATCCAGTAACTATAAAAAGCGGCATGGTTAAAGTAGGTGATGTGCTTATTATTACATGCACAGACAAATCAGGTAATACTTGGGTTGAAAGACGACAAGTGGGTGATAAATCCGAACCGAATCTTATTCATAAGGGAGGTAATTTTAAATTTTTGATTGATGAATTCTTGCCTTCTAAAACAGGAAGTAAAATGTTGGCAGCATTTAGAAAAGGAGCTAGTAATTTGAAAATGACTATTCAAGTTGCTGACACAAGAGAACCATTGGCAAAGTGGAATCCACAAGAAGCATCACAATTTGCGCCTATGTTTACATGTAGAACAGATTGGGAGCGTGTTAAAAAATTTGGGATGGCGAAATTCAAACCATACGTAATAAAAATGGATTCGGAATATATAAAATATGTTAAATGGTCTACAGATGATCCAATAAAAGCATCTGTAGTAAATAATCCCGGTTGTTAAGCAGTGGGAGTTATATCGATAACTTTAGCTTTGTTTATTAGTTGTTTTAATACTTCTTCTCTTGTGGCAAGAAACGTAGTTGTTTTAACTTCTAGTTCTTCTCGTTTGTTTTCAATATCCATTTGTTTAATCTTAACGGAATTCTTCAATTTTTCTTTATTGATGACGATCTTATTAAGAATTTCTATGGAACTTGATGTTGATTTGATTAATTCCGATAAAGATATAACATCTTCTGCTGTGGGCGCTGCTTGAACATTATCTTTTATGTATTCAACTGATTCCATTGCGTTTTCTACTAGTCTACTTGCGTATTGAATTACGAATTTTTCTAAATTTTCCGAAGTATAGTCCGAATTAGAAGGATCATGTGTTTTTTTAGCAACAGTTGGTACGGATTTCAATTGATTTAAGAGAGAATTCACGGTATCATCTAGTTCTGTATCATCGGACATACAGATATTTAGACAATTTTTCCTTGCTTTCCAGTATCCACCAACATATAGTTCCAATTATGCCGTTCACTAATTCACCATTTCCACAAATTAAGATTTGTTTTGTAAAAACACACGAAGATGCTCGTCTTCCCGAAAGAAATAACAAAGAACACCTCACAGGCGATACTGGTTATGATATTTATGCTGTAGAAGATACACTAATTCCAGCCCATGGAACAATGAAAGTTCCAATTGGATTGGATATTGGGTTTATTCAGCCCGGATATTGGATTCGTATTGAATCTAGGTCTGGAATGTTCTTCAAACACGGTATTACCGCTTTTTTTGGGGTACTGGACTGTGCGTACCGTGGAAATTTGGCGATAGCATTGATAAACAATACGGATGTATCATATAATGTCAAAAAAGGAGACAGAATTGCTCAACTTGTTGTGTATAAATTGATCGAACCCGAGATTTGTTGGACAGAACAGAAAGACGAAACCAATAGAGGTGATAAAGGGTTTGGTTCTAGTGGTCGATAAGGCATATTATGGATTTTAATCAACTTTGGTGTGAAAAACACAGACCAAAAACTCTCGAAAGTCTTTGTATCTCGGATGAGACAAGAGAAATTCTAGAAGTTTTTAAGAAAAATCATGATATTCCTCACTTATTATTCACTTCAACCCCCGGAAGTGGTAAAACTTCAGTAGCTAAGATCATTGTTAATGATATTCTGAAATGTGATTACCTTTATATCAATGCATCTGATGAAAACGGCATTGATACCATCAGACATAAGATCATCGGATATGCGCAAACCAAGTCATTTGATGGTGGTATTAAAGTTGTGATATTAGATGAATGTCTACATGAAGATACTCTTATATCAGTTCTTAGAAATGGCACAGAGCAACAAATAAGAATCAAAGATGTAGACGAATGCAATGATTTAGTAAAAACATTCAATTTTTCCAAAAATAGAATTGAATGGAGACCATTTTATAAAATAGATAAAAATATACAAGATGTATATGAAGTTGAATTCGAAAATGGAGAAATTGTGTGTTGTACCGCTGAACACAAATGGTATGTTAGCAGTCCCGAATCAAATATTCCTATTAGAAAAAAGTTAATAGATATTATTAATGAAGGAATTGATGAAATAGTTACAGTAAATGAATTTAATGTCATAAATACATTAAAAATTAAAAAAATTACTAAACTTGATAAAAAGGCTCATGTATATGATCTCAGCGTTGATGAAACCCACAACTTCTTTGTGGGAAAGAAGCAAGTATTAACTTCTAATTGTGATGGGGTTACAGTAGAAGGTATGAGAGCGTTACGCAATGTTATGGAAGAGTATGCAGACAACACCAGATTCATTTTGACTGCGAATTATAAGCATAAAATCATTCCAGCAATTCAAAGTAGATGCCAAACACTTAGTTTCAGTCACAACATTAGTGATGTTGCTAAACATTGTGTTAAAATTCTTAATAAAGAAGGTATTATTATACCAAAAGACCAGTTTGTATCATTCCAATCATTAATTAAATCAAATTTTCCCGATTTCCGAAAGATTCTGAATGAATTACAGAAGTATTCTTTATCAGGAACACTTAATATACGAAATTCATCACTACCAGATGAGTTTATTCGTGAAATTTACACTAAAATTCTAAAAGAAGATAGTATAGAATTCAGAGAATTCGTAATTAAGAACGAAAGCGTGTTTCAATCTGACTATCATAGTCTACTAAAAGCATTATTGAACTTAATTTATAACGAAACTATTGATTCCATGAAGAAAAAAGAGTCAATTATGGTATTAGGACACCATATGGACCGTCATTCTTCTGTTATGGACATAGAAATCAATGCCTTTGTGGCAATGGTTGCCTTATCGAAGATATTCCATTCCTGATAGATAACCAGCGGTATAAGATTCTTTGTTAATCTTAACACTAACCTTCTTTTTCTTCTTTTTAGAGGTAGAAGAAGGTTTAATTTTTGTGTCTTTGGTAGGCAAAGCGTAATCAATGCCTGAAGAACCACTATCTACTTGTTTTACTTCAATTGGTTTGTGAATTTCTTTGTTATCGTATGACCATACGGCTGGTAATGGAGCATAATTAGGATAAAAGTCCTTTACTTTGCATAAACTAGAAGGAACTAGAACATTATGGTATATACGACCTCCTCCTTGATCTTCTGCAAGAGATAATACGACATTTCCAGTCATTTCATCAGGATTTCCTTGAAAACGAGTAGACTTGGTATCGTTCACACCAACTACACGAACATGTAGTTCGGTATTTGCTAAATGATCGACTGCATCTTTCATAGAATCATTCAGATCTTTGTATTGTCGTTTGGATTTATAATTTTTAAGAAATTCAACATAATCACCTACTAGAAATCCTCCTCGGGTTGATCTGGTGATATTTGATTCCATAAGTTTAATAAACTTCTTTTCCATAACAATATTTAGTCATTCTGTTAAATATTTTAATGGGAAAAATAGTATTAAATAATCTTCCTCAGAGTGAAATGAAGAACAATTCTTATTTCTACGCTGATCTCCATATGGATTTGGAGGAAAATTATGGTATTAATTCCGAATTACACAGAAAAAGAGAAATTAATGATTTTAAAGTCGATTATGATATTGATGCGATAAAAAATTCTCTTAGAAATTTATTTACCACAGCACCCGGAGATAAAATACTAAATCCTGAATACGGATTGGATTTTAGGAAATTTTTATTCATACCAGCAACCCGTGACATCGGAGAACTTCTAAGAAATGAAATATATACGCAAATTTCTAGATTTGAGCCACGAGTTAAAGTTACTAATGTGCATATCATAATTTTAGAAGACGTTAATGAATTTGATATTCATATATACTATAATATACCAGCCCTAAATATACATAACATATCTATGTTTGGATCATTAGCTAACAGTGGCTATATCTTTAATAATTAAAATGAATACACAAAATTTTACAGAATTTAATCTTGCTAGAAATGCGTATGCTGCGTTTGATGCAGTTAGCATGAAGCAATTAATAACAAATCGTATCAAAAGTAGTGGTATATTTCCAGATATTGATTATGAAGGTAGTAATATCAATGGATTGGTAGATATTGTGGCATATACATTTCATGTATTGATGTTTTATCTCAACCAAACAGCATCCGATTCGTTGTTTACCCAAGCCGATTTGTTCGAAAACATGAACAAAATTGTATCTTTGATAGGATACAAGACAAATGGTAACTATACATCAAGTTTAAACGTGTCAGTTAGTGCTGATTCTAAACTAACCGGAGGAAAAGCATATACCATTAAAAGATTTTCTAATATGAGTATAGGAAATACACCATATTCATTTAATTCTGATATAACATTTCAAAAATATCTCATTAATAAGAACGAAACCATAGATTCCATAGGAAGTAACAATCTTTTATATCAGGGAATGTTTAGAGAATATCCCCTTTCTATTGCTATAGGTGAAAATTACGAACAAGTTACACTAAATGTTGATTATCCCTCGTCATCACCATCTAAAATGGTCGATCATAACAATATATATGTGTTTATCAGAGATGTTAATACACAAAAATGGACGGAATGGAAAGAAGTAAGTAGTTTGTATCTTTCTGATAATATCTCATCAGTTTTTGAAAAAAGATTGAACGAATATGGACACCAAGAAATAAAATTCGGAGATAATATTAATGGAAAGCGATTAAATTCCGGAGATATTATTGCTATTTATTATCTCGAAAGTGACGGTAATGCTGGATTGGTCGGAAACAACGCAACCAAAGCAGGAAAATTAACATTATTTAACACAGGACTATATAGTGAAATATATAATGACATAAAAGACGAAAATACAAATTATATCACAGCAAATGATATCATTTCATTGAAGTTTGATAATACTTATGCATCAGTCCCTCCAACATTCATACAAACCGTAGACGATATCAGAAAAAATGCACCATTAGTATTTTCTGCACAAAATCGAGCAGTTACCGTTTCCGATTATGAATCATTAATATATAAAAACTTCTCTAATATCATTCAAGATGTTAAAGTTGTATCAAATAAACAGTATACTTCGGAATATCTTTCTTATTTTTATGATCTTGGATTGGAAAAACCCAACATGGATGATAAATTGCTTTTTAATCAGATATCATTCAATGATGCGTGCGATTTTAATAATATATATTCATTTTGTGTCCCCAAATTAGGAACTATTATCAATGAAACAACTCCAATCGAATTATTCTTTGCACAAAAGCAATCTATAATTGACAAAATGAATCAATACAAAATGTTGAATCATAATGTTGTTGTGAGCGACCCGATTTATTTAGCATTTGATATAGGATTACCAATTTTGGGAGAAACAGTGACTTCTTCTATCAGAGACGAAACTATTATAAGAATTACCCGATCTTCCGACCAAATTATTTCAAAAGAACAAATAAGAAGTAATGTTTTTAATTATATTAAAAATTTCTTCGATCAAAGTAATAATAAACTAGGACAATTTTTGGATATGAGTCAATTAAGTTTCAATATACTTAATTTAAATGGAGTCAAGTCTTTAGAAACCATAAGATACAATAACAATACAGAATACAAAACATCTAAAATAAATTTTATATACTGGAATCCATTGTATACTAAATCAACAGTTAATACACTTTCACAAAACATAACATTGAAATTTTTCGAATTTCCGTTCTTTTATCAGATTTCAAATTTAATTAATAAAATAGAGGTCTTATAATGCAAGTAAAACACAATAATTACATTTATTTTGATGTTTTTGATCATACTGGAATGCCTGCAACAAGTGGGTATACGTTACCTATAACTCCATTTACATTTGTTGCTACATTTGATGATGGTTCGAATGCTAATTATTCGAACCAGAGAATATTATGGGATTTTGGTGATGGAACAACATCGGATTCAGTCACAGCAACACATTATTACAATCTTCCGGGTTGGTATACAGTACAATGTTATACATTAGGAAGTAATGGCCGTGGAAACGAAAGTTCGTTTTCGCAAAATATTTTAGTTAAAGATTTTATATCAGATACCATTGTTTTATCCGGATCAAAAAACAAAACAGAAACAGGATCTTTACAGAATCCATTCATAGTATTTCGATTCAATAGCTGGCAGAATTTTTATATATTATCAGGAGAATATACTATAAATCTGCATGTAAGTGGTAACGTAGCTCCGTTGTTGAATGCGGAAAAATATAATTCGGACAAATGGGGTCACTTGAAACCATATGCTAGATTTGAAACATTTATCTTAAATCCAATTACAGGAAATACAGAAAAAATTCCTGTTAATAATATACAAACCGATAATAACGAATTGTATGTAAAATTAGATTACGATAATACATTAATATTTTGCGACAAATCGGAAACTGGATCTTGCCTTGCAGGAACATCAGGAAGTAAACTTTTTTATTATATAGATGATCTTCCAAAAGAAAGCGAACTAGACAAAACCGTAGCAGCAACTATCTATTGTACGTTTGACACGAAGCGATTCAAAAATCCAGAATATTTTGATAAGAATTTTATAGATAATCAACTTTCTATTTTAAATACCGTGTATGATACTAATGGATTTTCTATAACTATTAAAAAATTAAATCCAAGCGAGTTATCAATAACATCCAATGGCATTGATGACGATAATAACGGAAAATATATTAATACGTTCGATATTAATAAATTAAAATTTACGAACCAAAAAATACCATTTGTTGTTAAAATTAAAGACAAAAATAAATATGGTTATGTATCTTCCTCTAGATACTACAATATATTATCATTATTAGAAGGAACTAATCCGGAACCTTATAAAGTACAAATTGAATTACAGGATAAAAACGATGTAAAAATACCAGATATAAATTTCTATGCTAATTTCGGTGTATTGTCTTCGGAAAAATACGGAGGATACTTTAGAGGATATTTGGTATCTGATAAACAATTAGACGATGTTCATATATATGCAAAAGTTCCTATAAATGTCGATGATGTATTTTTTGTGGACACATCAAATGCAATAATAGGAGAACCACAAGCTACACAAATACATAACATAACAGTAAAAATTGATACGGCGAATATTTTAAATAAAGTACTGAATGATCATGTATTAGATGTTGGGTTATCTGGCATATATTCATCCTGTGTTACTTCCAAATTGAATGACGATGGTTCAGTTATTAAATATGCATGGATAGTAGACGGAGATCGACAATCTGTTAAAAAATTTAGCATTAATAGTGATGATACTCTTGCATTGGTATACGATAGTTTTGATATACCAGCAAATTCTTCTCCTTCGGATATCTCTAGTGATCGATATGGTAATGTGTGGATTACTTTGTATGATTCGGTTAGCACTATACGAATTAATAATAATACAAATATCATAGATAAAGTAATTACGCCATCTATAGCAAATAATAACATAGATTTCGAAAACACGGTAACTCCTGCATCCGTAGATACTGATGTATTTGATAATATATGGATATCATATTCGAATCAAACCTTATCGTTTGTTGAAAAATACACTAACGAAGGAGTTTTTATTTTTAATAAAATATTCACTCCCCACTACGAAGCTACTGAACTAATAACTGATTTACATGGAGATGCATGGGTAATAAGCAAAGATTTGATTACGAACAGCAAAGCATTGTCTTCGAAAAATGACAAAATAGTAAAAATTGATAAAAATGGTTCAACTGTAATTGATTACGATGCAGGAGGAAGTTTATGGAATTTAACATTAGATGCAAACGGAAATATTTGGGCCACTAAAAACATAAACGAGGTTGTTAAAATAACGCCACCAATAATAACTACGCAAACATACACAATAAATTCTCCGTTTGATAACAATCCCGATAATTATATAAGTAATTTAGAAGGAATAACATGCACAACAGATAATACTATTTTAGTAATCGACAATAAAAATCATTCGTTACAGTATTTCAAATCTGATGTCGATAAATATGGTTTTGTTTCAAAAAGTATAAAAATACCCAAAATTGTAGATTCAGTTACAAATAAAATACAAGACAAAATAACAGGATACGGAGATTGGAATGGATTTCGTCATATAAACAAATACGAGCATTTAGCAGCAGATACATTACAAATGGAAGGAATCAGTAATACGTTTTCGATATTTGATTCTACTTCTGGAGAATATGATATAAGAAAAGTAAATGAAAATTTTGATGCATTACAACAAATAAAATCATATAGATTTCAAGAATATCTATCAAACGATGATAAACTATTTGACGGAATAATAGGATCAGCTCTTGGTACATTATCATCAAATCCAACAGAATTAGGAAAATTAGTATACGAAAAAATATCTAATTTTACTGATAACGTGGCAAACATTGATTCGTGTAATTTAAAGACATTAAAATCGATGTATACCATGCTGAACGAAGATTTGTATGAATTTACAAACAATAATCTTCATTTACCAGCTGATGTGAATCGTCTCATAGATTTGTTTTCCATAAAATTTTCTAAATTAAAAGGAAGTAGAAACAAATTTAATCAAAATTTCAAAGATAATGGTTATATAAATGAGGATATTATCGCGAATGGTGGGATTCCTATATACGGAACAAACAAAGGAAAAGAATTAGATTTTCAAACAACGATATTATCAGCGGGATTCGATATAATTGCATTTGAGAAATTTAGCGAAACTTACACTATTTTAAACACAGATATTCTTAGTTCTTCTTATATTAAATTTCTAGATTCACATACAAGAACATATTATTTGAGTTCGTATCATCCGTATTGGGGGTGGGGATTGGTGTTACCGGACACATATGAACAAAATGATATAACAAAATATTATAAATTCTACGAATATGTGGAAAATTACGACAATTCACAAACCGAAGGAATTATAAATTGGGCTGATAAATACACAACAATTTCGGAATATATAACCTCCAAAAAACAGTGGGATGATATCAGAGAGAACATGTTGGTATATTCCTTGGCAAAAGGCTTAGGCGTTGTTAAATATTAATGTGTCAAATTCTTTCGTATTTTCGAAAATTTTACCGTTAAATTCGATTGTAAATCCAAATACAGTATCTTCTGAATATTTGGATTCACAAAGTCCATTTTCGTTTTTTGATTACATAAAATATATAAATTCTAATTTATCTCCTATACAGGCAAATGATTTATACATAGAATACATAAAACAATGGGGAGCAATTAAGAAAAGTTCTAATCTACAGATAAATCAGTCTATACAAGAAAGATACATAGAATTTGCAAAAGACGTACTTCTTAAATATTCGACTTTGGAAGAGAAACGATTCCTTTCAAATGTCGATTTTGATGACGAGTTTGATATGGATATTATTATTCCATTCTTATCTAAAAAATTAAGAGAAATATGTGATTTTTATTCAGATAAGAGAGAAAAGTTAAAAAACAAATCTCAAAAAATCAAAAACAAAGGAACGGGTAATAGCTTAGAACAAACTATATACGAAACCATAACCGATGTGATATTTTTCGATGTATTAGAAGTCGGAACACAACAAACAATAATAGACGAAACCTTATTATTATCGGATTTAAAGATAGAAATCGAAGAATTGTATGATCTTTATACAAATTATCTAGATAACGACCCAGTAGAGTCGTATGAAACGTATGATGTCAAGACAGATTTGAGAAAGGTTCTATATTCTTCCAACATTAATGATATTAATGCAAATATATTCATTAATTTCGAACAATCGATAGTGGACGAAATAATGAAAAATGTGCGGACATTTTTAACAGAATTTGGGAGAATATTCACAGTAAATTACAATTTAACTTCTGTTGATTTGAATTGTAAGCCGGACGATAAGCTATATGACTTAATATCCACTAATAAAACAAAATCAGAAAGAATAGTATCTCTTAAAAATAAATTAATTAAGAAATACATCGGTAGTGATTTCTATTACATAACCACTGGTTCTACGATAACTGATGTAACATCATCAATTCTATTCAAGGCAGATAATCCTTCTGGTAATTTATTAAACAGACATTTTCCAACAACGGCATCAGTAGAAGAAGAATCAGATCTTCAATCATGCAGAAGAATTGGTTTGTTTTTTACTCCGGAAAAGAACAGCATATTATATTATTCTGTTCCAGAAAAAAAATACAAGATAGATTCTAGTAAATTAGAACCAAACAAACTTTATATATTTCCCGATCCAGACATATATGGAAATACTTCAGGATTGACCAGAAAATTTAATTATGAATATCCATTAATTCATATTGCAGAGTATACAAAATCCGTTAAAAATAAAAGTACGGGAAATGAAGAAGGAGATATAAATTCTAATCCATATACACAAGATTATTATCCTTATTTTTCAAGAAATCAGTTATCAAATAACTTTAATTTAGGAAATGATGGGTTTCTTACTAATTTTTCTAATATTTACGATAAGGGAGTGATATCCAAATGGACTACTGATATATATGGTAATCAATATGCACTATTTAAACAAAAAAGTAGAAAACAGTTAAAAGACAACACCACTGTTGATAATATATCTATTGACATATGTGAAGAATATGAAGGCGGACCTATAGAATTCTTTGGGGGCAAAATTCTTCCGGAAGAAGTGCAATTGAATGATCCAGAATGGGTAAAACCTGATGTATGGGCATCGGATTATTATTATAATTTATCTATAGACGGAGAAGTAGGTGATTTCACAAACGGAACATCGGAATATGATGCTTATCAAAACATAGTATCTTCTATAAAACACAAAGACTTTGATGGTGGTCTTATAACAGATGTATGCGATGCGGAATTTGATTTCAATTCACAAACAAAATTCGTAATAAACGAAACATTGTCATCAAACAAAACAATAACATCAACAATTACAGATAATAACACTTTAAATTCGTATGAATTAAGAAGCTCTTATGGATCTTTGTATATAAGAGATATTATTACAGGAGCAATATCACCATTATCATCGGCATTATCCGTACAAATCAGTAACAAATACCAAGACGATTTTTCTCAAATACTTGATTTTAATATATACAATGATTTCATTTGGATAAGAACTAAAAATAACATAATATTTGAGAAGTTACTATATAATTCTGGAATGTTTGAATATTCCGGAACAGAAGCCAGTTTCATAAAAAACGGAATCGAAACTGGTTTTTTGAGAAATGTTTCTAATCCATTTATATTCGAAAATCGAGACTATTGCATGGTCGCTGAATTATCTGTGTATGATCACGAGTCAAATGATTTTTCCATAATTCCTTCTTTTTATAAAATAGACTATTCTACTGGAGTAAAAACTAAAATATCAATTGTATTAGTATCAGAATCATATCACAACAATGCAGTAGACAATCCTATCAAAATTACCAAAATTAACCAACCAACATTAATTTATAATTCGAGAAATAATGTATATTCCGTAATAACAACAGTAGAAGACCAAAACGAATTTGCATATATATATCAAATTTGGTTTAATTATAATGGAAAAGAGATTAATCCATATAAAATAATATTTCATAAATATTTCGGAAATGAAACATACAAAACTATTAATTTTTATGATACTCCTTCATTATTGGATAATAATATAATATTAAATGACATAACATCTAATACAACAAATCAATTTGAAGACGGAGTATTATCTTTTTCATAATTATGGATTCTTATTATAAATTAACTACTTTTGGCGGATTGGGATATACATACCCAGCTAGAACATTCAAAGGAGAAACCGAAATAGTTATAGATTTTTCTAATTTGGTGGGATTGACTAATCCTATTATAAAAATAGAAATTAATTTCACTGATGATACCGATATATTAGTTAAAAAGTTTTCGTTTTCAGAAATTAATAAATTAGAATTAGATTTGATAAAACACACATTGTATCCATCTGTGGATACATATAATGTTTTTTATTATCCCACAATAACAATAACATATTTAGATTTCAGCATTTTTAGATATCAAATGCCTATAAAAATAGCACAGAATTCGTTTTATAAAGAATATGAAAATTTATATATAGGAAATGCTCAATTTCTTGACGATACCGACAATTCGGTTTTTGTTATGATGGATACTGCTAAAGGTAATGTTATAAATAAATTAATTTTATCAAAAACAATACCAATACAAGCAGCAGTCGTATCCAAGTTTAAATGGATCAGACAACACCATAATATCATAATAAACGAACACGAAACGGCTTCTTTTGTAGTAAGTGCTGTATATAATGACGAACCCATTTCATACTCATGGTTTAGAACAGATGGACTAGATATCAATACTATCAATCATGTGAGCAATGTGATGACCATAACAGATGCTCAGATTTCTGACACTATGGTGTATTATTGTGTTGCTTCTGTCACAACATCAGATCCGATTACTAGCAGATTTGCATCATTACAAGTTAAGGTAGCTCCTATCAAGCCTGTTATAACACTACAACCAATATCGCAAAATATAACTAATGGTGATTCCGTGGTATTACATATAGATGCCACTGGAACTACACCATTATCATATCAATGGAGAATTAACGGAATCGATGATCCCAATGCAACAAATTCGACATATGCAATATCAAATATAAAAATAAATCTTTCTGATATAACATGCAGAGTAAGTAATACTGCTGGAAGCGTAGTAAGTAATTCTGTTAATATAACTTTGCTAAATCCTCCTTCTATAGTTTCACAACCGTTACATAGCATAATTAAAAAACCAAATGAGTCGTTATCATTAATGCTTAAAGTCAAAGGAGATGAACCATTCAGTTACATATGGTATAAAAATAATATAGACACGGGAATAACTAACGAAACGTTTACTATAAATTCTTTAGAACTTTCGGATTCCGGTACATACAAATGTGTGATATCAAATGTAGCAGGTTTCGATACTACCGCAGATATAGTTGTTGTTGTTGATTCTACGTATTTAATTACAAAACTTAATGATTATCTGATTTTCAAAGATAACAGTTATATTAACTTGAAATATTAAAAAATAATCAAATATTTTTTGATTCACCGGCATAACCAACACACACCACGAACTACCAATTGACTAAGGATCAATTGGTTTTTTTGACACAAATCTTATAAATAGATACATGGCTAATAAGTATATAACAGACCTACCTTTGATCAACACATTAAATGCTGGAGATTATATCCATGTAGATCACAATAATGTTTCAAACTCCGCACAATTGAGTTCTGTTTTAAAATACGTAAATAGCGAAATACAAAACAATCCATCCTCGTTAACTATAAACCAGAATAATATATCTAATAATGCCATCACATTAGATAAATTAAATCCAAATATAGTCAACACAACCAAGGGAATAAAATTAGATAACGGAATTTCCGTAAATTTAGATCCAACTGGTGGATTAATGTTTAATGCTTCCGGACAAATAAAAATAGCACCAGTTGCTGGAACATCCAGTATAGTAGTGGTTCGTCCCAGTGATATTAATGCTACTGATAGTGCTCCGCAAGCACGATCAAACGTTAACGGTGAATTACGTCCATGTTTCAAAACACTAACAGTAGCTTCTTGGTGGGCACAAAATAATATCAATGGCAATTATACTATATATGTGGACGAAGACACAACCGAAGGAGAAGGAGCTAATTACTTAGAGCCATCGGACAATACGAATCGCCCGGCAAATTGGGCGATAATAAATTGGAATTGGAACACTGCTAATATAACAATCCAATACATAGATCAAAATACGGTTGATACTATTTTCGGATTTAGTTCTGGATTAAAAGGTGGGTTATATTGCTGGCCTAGAATTAAAAATCAGAAAATGCAAGGTGGGATGAATTTTGGATATAATTTAGGAAATGGATCTAAATCAGCAACAGCACATATACGATCACGTTTCAAAAGAGGAACAGCACCGAATTTTTGGTGGGATACCGAAAGATATTTTGACGAGGAACCAAATTCCGTTAATTATAACGTATACTATACTAATGATATTAGTTTAGATTGGAGTTCGAGCGATATCGATTCAAAATGGGGAGCTGTTGCAAACAGAAAATCAAATTGGACAAGGCGTCTAAATTATACCGATACTAATATTGGTTTTTGTTATGTAAGAGGTGCTGGATTATCTATATTTGATTCTAAAATAAATATAAGCAACATAAATTTTGTTAATAGAAATAACTGTAATGATTCAGCACCTT
>Ga0114974_10000575_pt1 | contig 30194 bp, 29 predicted proteins | sample S_130206_EF_Meta_FD_87318 | JGI IMG/M metagenome (GOLD analysis project Ga0114974, IMG submission 87318) | Freshwater microbial communities from Lake Simoncouche, Canada to study carbon cycling - S_130206_EF_MetaG | ecosystem: Environmental > Aquatic > Freshwater > Lake | place: Lake... | reverse complement strand
TGGATTGAGCGAGTCCATCTGACGGAGATGTAGTTTTTCTCAGGGTAGAAAAACCGCAAAGGAACGTAGAATGGATAACACAAGCCGCATAGGTAACTTCCGAGAGCTTATACGACAAATCAAACAGGCTACCATTGATGGTATGGTATATGAAACTCAGGATGTTAAGATACTGAATGAGGTAAAATCCCGTCTTTCAGAGATATTTATCATTCTACGTGATGCTCTGAGGGGACAGCCGATTTCTAGCCCCCACGTTGCAAAACTATTCAAACCCGTCTTGGAACCTCTCCCAGATGAAGATACACGCACTAAGATGTTTTACTATCTTCGCCGCGACCTTATTATGTTTCCTCTTACACCAGACCCTACAAGAATCAATTCCGTCTCGGAAAATAATAGCATGGAAGGAATAGAGTATGGACGAGCATAAGTTTGAGAAATCTATACCTTATAACTCGAGTGTGGGATGCCCTTCAGGCTATCGCAAGCGAAGTGAATATACGGCTGCGTCTGGAAAATATGTTCCACCTCGCTGTGTCCGTTCTACATCACCTTATGAACAGTCAAGTAAGGAGTTCAAGCGCTCTACATTAAAGAAGATGAAGGCGAGACTTGCTCAGGTGGCTGATAAGAAAGGCGATGAAATCAGTTGTCCGAAAGGATATATTGCTCGCGCATCTTATGCTCGCAGATACACGACTTCTGTAAGGCAGAAGGGATATACGGTCAAGAAAGCTTCCGGTACAACCTATAAAGTTTACCCGAAGAATGAGACACTCTATGTTCCTGCTGCATGCGTAAAGGATCTTGGAAAGCCTGGAAAGGGTGTTTCCGATAAACAAGCCATCGGCCCTCTGCGAAAGGGCGAGATGACCAAGTTCGGATATTCATCTAAACTCGGCGAGGAAGCCAGACACGAAGCTCTAAAAAAGGCCGTGGCAGCCCTTGGAGTGCTCAGCACTTACAGAAAGTTGGATGCTGTTGCCAAACTCAGTATGAGAGTTGCCCCCGACTCTTCTCGTATTTTTGCGGCAGACCGTGATTGGGTTGAACAAAAGTTTGGACCTCTTCGTGCTTTTTAAAAAAGCTATCTCTAAAGAAGAAATGAGTACAAGTATTCTGATAAGTGCTCTTGTGCTTTTGCTTGCCGCTAACTTTTTAATGATGTATGTGACTCCTTTTGGTATGACAAGCCTAGAGGGTTTCCAGGTCAAGGCAAAGGATGCCAGCGGCAACAACTTCCTAAACTATGGTTTCCAGGCCACAAAGGATGCCAGCGGCAATAACTTTGAGGATATGGACGAGGAGAAGAAGGAGAAGTTTGCTAGCTACTATGGCTTCCAGGGAGCAAAGGATGCCAGCGGCAATAACTTTGAGGATATGGACGAGGAGAAGAAGGAGGGTTTCGCTAGCTACACACTAGCAAACGGTGGCGGTACTGGCGATTCCTATGAGGCCATTGGCGCTTTTGATGGTGTTCGTCTCAAGACTGGCAACTCCTCCAGCTGGCGTTTCACTTCTCCGAATGAGCCTCTAAGGGGTCCTGAGTTCAAGCCAGGTCCTGACAGCCTCTTCATGTTTAAGAATAACCAGTGCAAACCCGAGTGCTGCGGCGCATCATTCAGCTGCTCAGGCGGATGTGTTTGCACAACCCCTCAACAGCGCGACTACATCAACCAACGTGGTGGAAACCGCACTCTACCCGATGATGCCGTCTAAATAAATCAATATTAAAACAAACAATTACAATAGATGCCGTCTATTATAATTGTTGGTATGGGCGCGGCAGGTCTCCTTTTACTACATATGTTTCAAGCTGAAGGCATTTCTCCAGATGAAATTATATGTATTGATCCATTTTTTGATGGAGGTGATTTACAAAGACAGTGGCGTTTCATTATAAGTAATACACCATGGTCTAAAGTGGTAGAGTCTCTTCAGCTCTTCAATCCGGCTTGGAAAGACACTACTGGTCTAGATCCGACCAAGACAACACCTCTTTATGAAACAGTTAAAGCTGTGCGAGAATCAATCCAGTCCTATTTGAATAAGTGCCATATGGTCTCAGGTCTTGCGACCGAATGCTCGCATTCAGATGGAAAATGGAAAGTTAATGTTGGATCTAAACTCTATGAATGCAAACTTCTCTTTCTCTGTTTTGGCAGTCAGCCCAAATCACTCGCCTTACCAATACCCTCAATCCCTCTTTCGACGGCTCTCCATCTACCCTCTCTAACGACAACTATCAATAAGAAGGACCGTGTTCTTCTATTTGGCACAATGCACAGTGGAGCTCTCATTCTTCAAAATCTCAATAGTATTGGCTGTAAGACGGTCGCCGTGTATAAAGGTGCCAAGCCATTTTTATTCGCAAGAGACGGTGAATATGATGGAATCAAAGAGGATGCTGCAACAGCTGCTGATGCCATTTTAGCTGGAAACTATACAAATCTAGAACTCATCACCTCAGATGATATGCCAAAACTAGCAAGAGCTCTCCGAACATCAGATTGGGTTATTTATGCGATTGGATTTGAACAGCGTACTGAAATACGTTCCACTTTCAATCTAAGCAAACATGATGGCACAACAGGGCGCTTATCTGCTCCTTCATGCTGGGGATTTGGAATCGCATTTCCAAATACAACAACTCTCCCGGATGGAAGTATTCATAACGATGTAAGCTTATTCTCATTCGCATCTCATATCTTAAAACAACGTGAAGCTATTCTGAGTGAATGGCGAAGCGTCTGAGAAAATTACACGATACAAACTAGAGATGAGCAATCTTGCTTCGGGTAGAAACTTTCCAAATCAGAGGCCTATGGGAATGTCCGATTCAGCCCCGCCTACAGCGCCCATGAATAACAGTCTTGTACGTATGGCAAACTCCTTTGGTTCCAATATTGACAAGTTAAATACTCAAATTCAAAATAGGTTTAACTCAGTCAGTGATACGGTTCGTAATGGTGTAACGAATACGGCAAAAGCTATGAATCTTCCAACTAGTCTTCCTGCACTTGCTGCACCCCCTATGCCAAATATCCCCAAAAATGTATTTGGAAATACAGGTTCTAGGAATGCTTCTACATCTATCTTCACCAGTAACGCTGGACCCAAAAACAACTCGGCCGCTGGTAATGGTGAGTGGAAGTGGCCTTTCGCTATCTTCAGTCTTTTAGTGATAATCTTTATTGGACTCTTCTATTTCTTTGTTGATGAGATAAAGGCTGGGTATGAGAATCTTATTAATGCGATTCGTAGCTCAATGGGTGCAAATGTAACCCCTCCTGTTCCTATCACAACGACCGCTCCACCTCCTACAACGCAAACAATACCCGAGACACCTGAAACACCTTCTCAACTCCAAACACAAAGCATCGTTGAAAGTGTTCTTCCTATCGGCGGTCCACCTGAGGTCTTTAATGTAAGCAAGAACGATTTCACGTATTATGACGCTGAACCTCTCTGCAAGGCTCTTGGTGCTGAGCTTGCAACTTATGATCAAGTGAAGGAGGCCTACGGAAAGGGTGCCGATTGGTGCAACTATGGCTGGACAAAAGGTCAGGTTGCAGTCTATCCCACACAAAAAGCAACATGGGAAGGACTTCAGAAGGGCGATGACAGCGATAGAAGTGCGTGTGGAAGGCCCGGTATTAACGGCGGATATTTTGACAACCCTGATATGAAGTTCGGTGTGAACTGCTATGGACCTAAGCCTAGTCAGTCAGGTCATGACGAGGCAACTCTCATGAAACAGGGGCGTATTCCACAGACAACTGATGGGCTCAAGATCCAGCAGAAGGTCAAGGAGTTTGAGGCTAAGGCTGACGAACTGGGTGTGCTTCCTTTTAACAAGAGCAAGTGGGGCTCATCTTAAAAGAGTGTCTTAGTAGATGGAATCCGCCAAGATATACGCTCTTCAGGAAGCACTTCTTGCGCAAGGAAAGAGTTGGGGTGATGTTGTATTCTATGCTGAAGAGCAAGTTAAAAAGAATATGACAAATGCTGAACGTAATGCGAAAGCCGCAAATACAAGCTCTAGGATTGAGACTATGATGAAAGCTGCAAATGTTGAGAAGAAAAAGGCAAAGTTTGTTAATCGCAAAGGACAATTAAAAAAGATTGCTAAGATGTGCAAATGGGAGTGCCAAGGTGAAAAGTGCTGGGCACACGAAGAAAAGGCATGCCCTTATATTCACAAAAATCAGAAGGGTTCTAACAAGAATCACGCAGTCACTCTTAAGAAGAAGGGTGGATCAAAGCGTTCCACTCATCGCCGTTCCACTCGTCGCAACTAGATAGCTGAGAAATACCCATTCGCCGAGTCAATCAAATAGGGATCTCGTGTATCCTCCTTATTCGCTTGCATATTTTCCTCATCATTGAGGCCAAGTATGTCATCGACAACAGTTGTTGCAGGAGATTTGTACAAATCCAGAAGAGTCCATAGACAGAACTGTATACCCGCTTGCGTTTTTACATCTTCTACATCGGACCAGCGAGCCCAAAAAGACCAGAAATCGTCCCACAGTTCATCATGTAAAACATAATAATAATGATTATAATCTTGCTCTCTATAATCCCAGTTGAGAACTTCATTGCAGACCCGCCCATGATAAATATACTGAGCAATACATTCTGATATGCGGTGATTATTACATGCAAAGGTATATCCTGCTGTCTTAAACATAGGAACAATACCATTATTAACAAGCTCAGTAATCAATAACTTCCGTGGAACATCCTCCAACATATCATAGACCACCTTCTCATTACACCAAAACCTCCACATCCGACCTCTCCGAATCTCAGCAAAACTCGTATTCATTTCTCAATATACCTTTGTATTTATCTATCTATACATGGTCATATGCCTTTATATTGGAGGCAGTGCTGGTGGGGGTGGTAGGGGTGGAACTGCAACCGTCTGTTTCTTAAGACGCTTTGTCACATCAACCGTCCGATGTGTCTTTAAAAAACGTATAATGGCCGCAGTCTCGTCATTTGTAGCCTTACCAAGCCTTTTTTGTTCGGCAAAGTAAGCATGGATTCCCTCTTCTATACGTCCCAGTGTAAGGGGTTGAGTGTGTCGCTCTTCACCCACCAGAAGCCTGCCACCTTGAACTTGGATTACGGCATTCTCCATATTATTTACACGAAGTTGTTGGAGAATTTTCCCTTCAAAATCGTCTCTTACTTTCCTAGCATTGGTTGTCTGTTTAGAAAGACTCGTTGTAAGATTATCGTAATGAACCCAGTTTCTTACATAGTTTCCGAGCTCTTGTGTATTCATTCTATAGAGAAAAGCGAAACATCGGAATCCTACGAAACCGCATAAGATCCACCCTTCCGGAGTTGAAAGAGTATAATGACAAGCGTGGAGACAACCAGTAGCAGTAGAACCGCGAAAAACACACATGTTAGCAAAATATACGGAAACACGCGCTCCATGAGATGATTCAGCATCGGGTCTAGTAAAAATACTTGAATCTGGCGACGAGTTTCATCACGATTTATATAACGGAAAACCTTCTGGAGAAGGGCGTCGCTCATCTGTACACTAGACCTAAAGCAAAGAATATGATTCTACGCAGAATGGAGTTTTCCTCACCTATTTGGGATGCTCGTACATCTGTATATAAAATTACGATTCGGACTTCTTTGACTTTGGCCTCCGAGCCACAATATGTGGATCTTTCGGGAATATCTTATACGATTGAGTCACCCGACAAGTCCTCCGATGAAATGAAGAGTATTGTACAAACATTTGTTGCAGCCCTTCTTGCAAAAGATGCACAAGCAAAGTGGTTTTCCTCTAGATTGAAGGAGAGTTCAATTCTCAAACGGCTAGACCATGTGTGGGTAGAGTCTGATATGAACCCGGTGCATGAATGGAGTATAGCACACTGGTCCCCTATCTTTCTGGAAGTGGCTAGTCAAGGCTTCACCATTCACTGGCGGGTAAGCCGTTTTGAGGAATCAACACCACAAATCTCCTCCCGATTCCTTGCTATTTCACGCCCCGAGTCTCCGACAGCACAGTCGCTTGATAGGCAAGTAACTCACGAAGCATGGAAGCAGATTACGATCCAGCCCAGTTTAAAGATGGGGATGCCTGCGGAAGAGATGGAGACTGTCAATGATATCCCTTTCACGAATGAAAATACGGCAATTGATTTCCAGCAACAAATGCGTGATAAAGATGCTCTTCAGGAAGCTCGTCTACGGCTTGCCCTTGCTAAACTGAAGGCTAATCGTCTTTCCAACACATATTACCAGAAATACGGAGAGACCTTTACGGATGAGGAAGATTATGAAAATGATAGTGAAGATTCCGAGTAGTTTTCAGGTGGCATCTGGCAAAAAATATAGACTACCACTAATACAGGAACAAGATGACCGCTTCTTACAGTTTTGAATCCATTGCCGCAATCGGTGTAGTTGCTCTTCTCGTCTTGAGCTTAGTCTATCTACAACCCGGCCTCTTCAAGAAGGAGGGTTTTGAGGGAACATTATCAGCTGCTTCTAACTACTCTGCACAGGCAGGCGAGACAAGCGCCCCTGGTGAGAAATCACAAGAGGATGTTAGACAAAATCCTCACAATAAGGGTGGCGATGTCGCCCCTACGGAGGTCCCTGGCCCTGCAAAGTTCGGCGATGCAGAGAGCCCTGCGGGATGCTATCCCCGCGACCAGCTCACACCTGGTGAGCTCCTCCCTAAGGACATGAACTCCGTCTGGGCTCAACAGAACCCAATGGGTACTGGCTCTCTCAAGGGCAAGAACTTCCTCTCCGCTGGCGCCCTCATCGGTGTCAACACTGTTGGACAGTCTCTACGAAATGCTAACTACCAGCTCCGATCTGAGCCGGCAAATCCTCAGGTTCCTATCTCTGTTTTCAACAACAGCACCATCGAGCCTGACGTGAATCGCCGAAACTTTGAGGTCAGCTAAATAGACTTTATATGAGTAGTAAAAACTAATTTTAAATAAGGTATCTGTATACCGCTTATTTAAAATTATGATAGAATGATAGAATGAGTTTAAAGAGAGCCTCTACGGCACCGCCCCTATCAGATCGTGAAATAAATAGGATACTTGCAACTTTTTCAGCCAAGAATCATATGACAGTTAGAAATATTGTTAAGGCAACTATTGCAAAAGCAGTAAAGAATAAGACGCTCAAGGCGAAGAAGAAAAGAAATGTACAAACAAGACGTAGACGATAGATTATCTGTTGAATCTTTAATTTTAAGTTCAAATGGTAGAGACAATGACTGATTATTCAGACTTGTTGTCACATGCCTTTCAAAGAATGAAAACTGTATTTGGATCCTCTTCATATGAGATTGTTGATGTAACTTCAACGGTGGATGGTAAAAGCTACAAAGTACGTGACATGCCTGATAAGCAAAAGGCTGCTGATATGCTTGCACACCTCCGTCTTCGTATGAACAAACTGAAGATGCATGTAGAGTCTAAGTTTCCTGATAAACCGCAAGTTAAGCAACTTAAGACTAACTTCAAAGCTGAGCCGCACCGAATTCTTGAATCAACACCCGATGCTGAATATACAAGTTATAGTGTGAATAAGGGTGAGGCGGTCCATTTCTGTCTTAGACAGAGGGGTGATGATGAACACGAAAAACTTGTCGAGAGTGATATCATGACATTTGTTGCTATCCACGAAATGGCGCATATGATCACTGAGGCTGTGGGACATCCTCCAGAATTCTGGAATAACTTTGGCTGGCTTCTTCGTGAAGCTGAGGCCATTGGTGTATATAAGCACCGCGATTTCCGTGAACACCCTGTCTCCTATTGTGGGATGAAAATCACAGACCAACCAGTCTATGACGCCAAAAAAGACGGTGCTGATGTTTCAATCGGAACTGTTTCATAAATGTAGTTATTTTTATATCTAAAACGTTTTAGATGTTAAAAGTAGATGACGGACGAACAGGTCCCAGTTCCGGCTAAGACCATTGGAACTATAATTGAAAGTATAACAAAGCCTCAACCACTCTCTACTTTTTATGATTCCGCGAGAAAACTGAGCGTTATTCTTCACAGAAATGCAGCCGATGCCGGTAAAGATATAGAGCTTCCGCCGATTTTCCCCTTCTTTCGCGTGTATGATCTCAAACTCGCCATATTCAAGCATCTCAAAAACAATGAGCTTGCAGCAGGTGTTAGACTCTATCCAGAATACCAGTTCCTCTCTTTCTCTCAGATTGCTGGAACCCGCCGCGCCCTAGATTTCCAGTGGTTTGTTCCAGGACGAAAGGTTGTTATGCAGCTGGCGAAACCTTTTGATACTCAGAAAGCGAGACGTGTTGCAAAGGAGTTCGTTGATGAGAATGGTACGAAGCGTCTTTTAACACTTGTGGATACTAGCAAGATTCTTATTGAAAACGCCCTGAAGACGAATGAGCTACATTTGTATTTGTATGATGATATGAAAGAGTGGGTTGGTGAGCTGTCCGAGCTGAAATGGAACGGATTCTTACGCCCTTATTTCCCAGACCTCTCTTATGAATCCGAGGAGATTGATAAGAAAAAGCTGGAAAAACGATATCAGCGATTCTTGAATACCACATCTCTTGCAGAGAATCTGAATAAACTTCTTACAGAAGAACTCGATATTCGTTTCTCAGGTGTTCGTCGTCTTCAGATGCGATGGGAGAGTACTGGTCGTGTTGATGTAGAATCTCTCTTCTATACAACCCCTGTCACAGAAGCCAGACCTTATATGCGGTTAATACCCAATAAGGGAGTGGCCATAACAAAACTCCACCTACAAGATGATAATACTCCTGACGCGGATCTAGCACGTGTTCTTAAACAATGGACGCGTGAGAGGAACCCAAATCCTGAGAATGATTATGTGATGGCAAAGTGTGTTCTCAAAGCTGGAGAGTTGCAGCAAAACCCTATCTATGCAACACTCCGTTTCGGATACTCTCACAAAGAGGAATATGCTGATCTAACTGTTTTACCACCGAAAGGTGTAAGAAGACTGGATACAATCTTCACAGAGACTGAAAAAGATGGTCGCAAGAAGAGGGTTCTGACGCAGTTTGAAAAGGGTATTGACAAGCTCCCTTACGCCTCTGTCCCTATCAAACTGCAAAGCGCCAGTCTGGATTATATGATCCAACTTCCAGCAAAACCCATCTTCACAAAGGCGAATCTGAAGGCCCGCTTGGCAAAGTTCCTCCCATTTTTCCAGGAGATTCCACCTCTTCCTGGTGTTCAACCTATTGCCATGCTCCGTTATAAATGTGTAGATAACTTTACAAATGAAGGGCGGATTAGCAGCTTCTTAACACAGTATGCAAACCTCAAAATGGTCAAGGGCGAAACAGATACTGCTATCCTCTCCGTTCTGGAGGATGAATTCCAGCTGGATACTGATACTGCCCAGCAAGCTCTAGGCAACTGGCTCAAATCACGCGGCGAGGTTGTATTGTCGGCGGAGGGTGAGACGGTTGAAGCAAATAATACAGGCATTGATATTGCAATCTTTGCACAACACCCTTTCTTCTCTTTCCATCTTCATAATGTTTCATCGGAGGAAAATCTTCAGCGGGTTCTCAACCTTCTCTCCATCCTCTTTACATCTTCAGACGAGAGTCTTCATGTCTCTACGAAAATAGCTGAAAAGATAAAGATTGTTGAGGAAGCGGCGATTCAAGAAGAGGTAGCAGAAGCAGAAGCAGAGGCAGAATCAGAGCCAACAGAAGATGTAGGTGACGATGATTTCTGGAAACAGTTTGCCGCAACGGAAAGTGAACCTCTAGAGGAAGAGGTGAGAAATGAGTATTTATTACCGAAAGATGAGCCGATTAATGCACCACCTGTTGCCGCAGTTGCTGAAGTTTCTGCTGCACCTGCAGCGGATGGAAAAATCATCGCAGACTTCTTTCTTACAAAACTCAAAGAGGCAGACAAGAATCTGTTTGATTACTCAAAAACACACCCCTCACTCAAGAAGTATGTAAGTATGTGCGCGGCGAATGTAACACGTCAACCGGCTGTCATGAGCAGAGCGCAGTTCTTAGAGATGAGAGACGAAATCTACGAAGAAGACCTCAACTCGGATCCGCCCCGCATTGCATTTGTAGAGTATCCTCTTCAGAAGGGTCAAAAGGCTCTCCCACGCCCTGAACAATCGTATGAAGAAGTGTTCTATTTTCTTCGCTTTGGTACAACGCCTCAGAAAAAGGCAGAGAACTACTATGTGTGTTCCAGATACTACTGTGCTCGCGACGAACTTATTTTACTGGAGAAGGATTTCAAGGGAACAAAACTAAGACGCCCTGTGCTAGGCGAGGATGGAACTGAGCGCACCACAAAAGATCCAAATACCTGTCCATTTTGCGAGGGAAAGGTGGTTAAAAATCGCCGTCTTCCTGGTATTAATGAGACAGTTCTTGTACGTCTAGATGCTCCAAAAACACAGGGTGGTATCTTTCACAAGTATATTGGTTTCTTAAAGAGGACACCACACCCAGAGGGATTCCATCTCCCCTGCTGTTTTATAGATAATGATACTGTGAACGAGGATGATAAATATTATGACAAATTCAAGGATATTCGTCAGACTGAGGTTGCAGCAGCAGCCCCTGCTAAAGAGGCAGAACAACAAGCTCCTGAGGTACGCAAACGTGATGAACCCATGTTCCCACAACAGCCTTATATTACATATATGGCTCGCGCTTTTACAAAATATATCGTCGGATCCGAAAAACTCCCTCTTGAAATCGATGAAATAGATGGCCCACAAATCGGCCTTCTCCCTCCAGTATTAGATGAATATTTCAAACAAGATATAAGCAACTTCATTAATCCTAAGACACCTCACAAGCTCAAGCCAGATGCCGAGGGTTTCTTAAGGATTGCTGTTGAGAATCGTGCACGTTTCAAGACAGACAGCTTCCTTGCCGCGATTGCACCCTTCTACATGCAGCGAAGTGCACGCGAAATGAAGGCGCTCATTAAGCAATCTCTTCAAACACAGCCTTCCGTATTTTTCCAACTGAACTATGGAAACTTCCTCTTAGAATACTATGATATTCACATGAAAAGCCCATCAACGGCCTTTATTCAGAGGTGGTTAGAAGGTGCTGACATGAATAACTGGAAGGATCTTATTGCTGGACCCAAGAAAACCAAAGTTGTCAAGCGCTTCTACATGAGTTATAATAGTTTTATGGGTTGGTTAGATGCAGAAGATGGTTATAAAAAGGGCTGGATTGAAAAAGACGATACCATGAAAGAATATAGACAAATCGCCTCTCTTCTAGCACAACCTGATTTCATTCTTCGTATGCCTAACATGGATGATATAACAGAAGAGGGTATGAGACCAGGTATTACATTCATAGTTCTAGATGTTGATGCGAATGGTTCGTTAAAAGTGCGATGCCCACCTTATGGTTTCAATAAGAGCGTGCATACAAATAACGACGTTGCATTCCTTCTTCATCATCACTCTGGTGTCTGGGAGCCTATTTTCCACGTATCTAAGGGACGCTATAATCTCTTCTTCCAGAGAGGATGGAAAAAGGATGCGGAAGAGATTAGCTGGCCAAAAATCGTTAAGGAGAGGAAGCGAGAGTTTGAGTCACTCTGTTTAGCTGAACCAACTCTCTCTTATGCAACACGACAGGTTGGAAGAAAAAGACTTATTCCTTCCAGCACTCTTTATTATAAACTCTCAGCGAATGAGGAGATAAATTTCAACGGTTTACTACGCGACCCTTATAATCATTTGACCGCGCTCGTATTCAAAACTGCAGAGGGGCTCATACCAGTTCCATGTATTGATGATGGTAAAATCTTTCCAGCAACAACCGTCTATCTGGATTGGGGTGATTTAAATCCCACAGCATCTCCTAAAGAAATCCTAGAATTCTACGAAAAATATATTGTGAATGAAAGTGAATTTCAATCAAGTAATGGGGACATTCTTTATAAACCGATTCAGGTTTGGTTCCAGAAGGATGGAGATAAGGCAAGGATATTCGCCATTCTTCTACGAAATAACGCAATTCTACCTGTCAAGAGAAATATGCCTATAACTTTAGTAAAAGAGGGCAACTCCTATTTTTACGTAAAAGATCAATATAAACTGGAAGCGGTTGAAAAAACCTCTGATGAACTTGAGTGGGAAATAAATAAGCAAATCCTCGGACTTTCACGTTCACCTCTAGTAATAGAAGAGGAAGAGAGAGAAGCAACTACTCTTACAATGAAAGAGGTCTCTGATATCTTTGAGCACCTGCGAATCACCTTTGCAAAATGGATTTCAAAGAAGGGCGATACTGGAGAGGTTCGCAAAGAGCTGGAGGAAATCATCTATGGTGTGGATGACAGAGGGGTTTATAAAGCATCCCTAGCAGAGAAGCGCAAGGAACTCTACGCATATCTTGGACCAAAGATATTCTCCTGGTTTTCAGATACAGATTCCGAAGGCCGTCCTACACTCCAACGGGTTGACTGTACTTCTCTGGATAAGGGCGCATGCTCTGGCCGCTGTGTCTGGAATACTAAGGGTGCAGAGGGACAATGTCTCATTCACACACCGAAAGACAAGGTGGTTGAGAACTTGGATGTTGATATCAAATACCTCCTCTTCTTCAAACTCATTGAGGAGCTTCTAAGATTCGCAGAAAAGCGCCGCGAACTCTTTGATGATGATGTTTCCCAGACTGGAACAATCGACCGCCGCATACAAGATGGGAACCAGGAAATCCTCCCTGAGAATACTGCAGCATGGTATGAACGCTTACGTGGAGAGTGGGTGCGATCTGCAGACGAATCACCAAGATTCTTTGAAGAGATTGCCAGCACAAAAACGGAAGAAGTAGTTCCTCTGGATGAAGATACAATGTTACCACCACCTCTTGAGACCTTCTTAGAAAAGGAAGATACCAATACTAGCCGCATGCGCCTCTTGCGTGCACCTATGAGAGAGCTTCTTGCATTAATACGAGCGCCTATTGAGCCTGTAGATGATATGTTATCAACGGAGGAGCTTGATGAGATTGCCAGAGCAACTAAACTATCGGTCGCGCAAATAGACATACGCACAGACCCACCTACATCCTTCTTCAGACAATTCAAGTTAAAAACATTCACATCCAAGTATTTCATTCTTGTTATTACCGAAACAGGTCCAGCTATCCTCTTGCGTGATCCTGCTACAAAAGAGCTCCCCATTTTCACAGCACTTCCTAAACAGCTTCAGAAGTATTTTATTCTTTCGGAGCGAGAGGTCGCTGGTGCTCTTCTAAAAAGGCGTACTCGCAAAGGAAAAAAAAGTTCCTCTAAGTAGAATGGAGAACAATGCCAAGAATGCTGCGATACGCAATCTGACCGAAAAGCTGGGACGCAAACCCCTTGTCACTGAAGTTGCTGGTCTTCTGAAGACACGCAAGCAGAAGAAGAATGAGGGCGCGTATTTCAAGAATATTATGGCCAAGGCTGCAGCGAAGGATGCAGCTAGACTTGCGCTCAAGGCTGCAAAGAAGGCTGCAGCAGATGAGGTCAAGGGAAAGATGAAGGCTGAGATGGATGCGCAGAAGGCCATTAAGAAGGCTGAGCGTAATGAGGAGCGTGCTTTCCAGAAGGCGCTCAAGGCCGAGGAGAAGGCTCTAAAGAAGGCGAACAAGACAAATAACTCGGAGGTCGCCCGGCGTACCGCGAAGGCTCAACTCAAGGCTCTCAAACAACAGAATATTGCTGCACGTAAGACCATGCGTGCTGAAACAAAGGCTGCTAAGTTGGAGGCAAAAGAGCGAGCCAAAGTGCAGTTTGCTGCAGCAGAGGAAATGGCTCGTGAAAACCTTACACGCACTCTTGGAAAGGCCCCGCAAATGGCAAATATTAAGCGTCTAGCTGGTATTCGCACGAGTGGTGTTGATCTTAGCACGAATGACTACATGCGTGTTAAGAAATACAGAAATACACTCAAGGGAAAAACCAATCTAAATAGGCTTTTCAAGGAGAATGTGCGCAACATTGCACCTGAAATAGATCCATGTGCACAGTGTGAGATGAAAAAGTTCCTTGAGCGTGATGACTAATCGTCGCTAATCTCGCATTCAGGGTAAGGCATAATCACCTTCTGCCTACAACCATCTTTTACAGCGCGCATACGTGCCTTCATCATAATATCAACCTCGTCGTCCATGCGATTTAGCCTGAGACGGCGATAGTTTTTATTGTCAGGGTGAAGAACAATCAAATACATATCACTGATTTTAAGACCATAGTAAGTCTCAAGAAACCAGCGATACACATTCAACTGAAGACTGTAGTGCCAGTAGTTCGTATCATGCAGATGGTCAAGAGGATACAGCGCCCTTCCACCAAAGTCATTATTGACCTTAATATCCTTCGACCTCTTCCAATCGTAAACAACATAAGAGTTGTCAGATTTGCGATAGAAGATCATGTCAATACTTCCTGTGAGTCGGTATTCCTCCGCCCAAACCTCCCACTCTGTTCTGAAAGGAACAAGGTCGTGTCCATGGTCTTTCCAGAAGTTCATAAAATAACGCCACTCTGGCGTCTGCTTCGTCTCTTCTGTTATGAGATGTTCAGCCCCATTCAGATATTGCTCAATAGACAAGTGCATCAATGTTCCAGCACCACTCGCCTCTTTTCCATTCGCATCCCAGGCTGCCTTGATTTCTGCCGCCGTCTTGCCGAACCATTTATTATCCGCATTCCAATTCTTACCGCTCATCATCTTCTTAATGACAGCATCTGCATCAAAGTGAGGAAAGAACTCGTGGAGAAACTTCGTCACGCTGATATACCCTTTAGTCTCTCCTTTCACAGTATAGATGTGTGTGGGTTCATCAAAATGTACATATTTATCACGCTCATGCTCATTTATAACTGCTAAACTTTGCCAATCAGCAGGCATTCTATAAGTACAGTTATAACTTCTTTAACTCAAGAAGATATAGAATTACAAGACCAGCTTTGCTTGTTAGATCTAGGAAGGAGTAACTTATATCACGAGTATCCGCGCTTATCAATTTTTCCGCATCGGCCCACCAAACAACGGGGTAAGCACTCCAGGTGGCCAAGGTAAGAACTATTAGTGCAAGACCCTCTGAAAACAGGAGAAGTTGGTAGACGATGGGAAGGAAAGCAAAACAGCCGAGCCAAAACCATTTCCACATAGATTCCCTATCTCCCTTGTCTAAATCAACCGCTGCAAAATATCCAGAAACAATCATTAACTGATTTAAGAGAATCATAATAACAGTATTTCCTAAAGATAGATCGTTCAGCGAAAAAATGAGCCAAAGCATAATAGGAGTTGTAAGAAACCAAGAAAGATAGTGGGCTTTCTGCCTATCTGGTGATTGACTTCCAGATAGGTATACATATTTCAAAGCGCTGATACCTGAAATGGCTACAATAAAGGGTGAAATACCTTTTCCAATCAAATATAGGGAAAAAAGCCCAAGTATGGATGCATTTACCATTTTCACTTGACTTACAGTGCTGCTCATTTCTATTCTTACTTATTATTTTTTTCAAAGATAGCATATGCAGCCGCATGCACATCATCGTAAGGCAGTTTAGTTATCACACTCATATGTCCAATCATACGATCAAGAATGGCATAACGCTCTGGAATATTTGCCGTCTTTAAAGACAGATATGTAAATACTTGTTCAAGTGTCATGAAACGCTTCTGAGTATGAAACTCTTCTCTCCATCCAGATGGTTCTTCTGATGGATAGTTACTATAATGTGAGTAAAAGGCCTGAATAATATCGGTCATATCATATGGCACCGATAAGGTGACAGCCTGGTGAATACTAGAAACAGTAATAAGAGTATCCATGGTGAACTTAGAAACGCTCCAAACGGCGTTTCAAGTTTATTCATGCGCCAAAAAAGAAAACGACACTTCGGAGCCTATGCTAGATGCCCTGTAGTTGTCAAATACCTGGGCCTGCATATCCTGAAAATAAAGAGTGGGGTACATTTGTCTGGACAATCTTACACGGCTTAGGAGAGAAGGTGGGGAAAACTGTATCACCCCTCTTCGAAGCTGACGAGAGAAGAGCTTGGATAAGCCTTCTACAGGCAACCGGGCCTATGCTACCTTGTTCAGAATGTCGTGAACATTATAAGAGCTGGATACAAGCACATCCTGTGTCAAGTATTCAGACCCTACCTTATAATCAGCTAAAAGGCTGGATTACACAATGGCTCTGGGATCTTCATCACGATGTTAATGTACGTATTGGAAGAACAGTAGAACCTTCTTATACAGAGCTTCCAGCCCTTTATAGCTCTGTGAATATAGGTATGCAATTCAAGTTGTTTGAGCTCATAGAAAAACGGGCGATTCAACAACAAGGTGTTCCTCTAAATAACTGGATGGCATGGGCCAAACAATTCCGAACTCTTATGGGAGTCTATGGACTCTAAATCTTGCCAGGAAACTTTGCCAGGCTCATGAGGATTTCACCCACCTTGTTATCTCCTTCAATGGTTCCGTCATCACGGCGGATGCCTCCCATATTCGTTGCCGCACCAGGCGTGTAGAACAAGAGGATTTTCCCCTGGTTCCGCACCGCCTCCACGATTCGTCGCAGGCGAGCATCCGTCTCCCATCGCTGTGTAAGACCATCACGAAGTACCTGTTCTTTTACAGTCGCCCACTTCGCATCATCAAAGACGCCCTTGTATTTCTTTACAGTCGCAGGTCGCATTGCAGCCTTGACTTCCTTTGATTCATCCTCTAGAAGAGCATAGTCGCGATCTTCAGGTAGAGGCTTCGTACCACCTGCTGTCTCCTCAAGACGTTGGCGCACATATTGCTGGTGGATTGAGCCATCTCGTCCGAAGAGACTTACACCTGTCTGAGGGATAGTTGATGCGAGTTTGTACATCATTCCACCAATATAGTGGTCAAGAGATGGATAGATCATATCTCCATCTTTGAGAGGGAATGGTGCTGAGGGTGATAACCAGCGACCGGCTCCCTTATCCTCAATCTTCAGCTTGTCTTGGAGTGCTGCGCGAGAATAGAACTGGAATACTTCGCCTGGTGCAAAGGTTTGAGCCGCTTTGGGAGCTGCCTCTGTTGCTACAGGGAGTGTTCTTAGAGGTGCTCCTTGTACTGGTTGTGCTACAGGAACAGGTGCTGCAGCAGCCTCTGCAACAGGTACTCCAGCATTAGGAAGAACTGATGGCTTCGCAATCGCCTCTGAAATGGGCTGAGGTAGCGTTGCAACAACACGAATCTTGGATTTTCGCGCAGCAGTAGAAGGTGCAGCAAGGGCAGGTGTAACATTTGAAAGTACAGGCTCGCTTGCAACCACTCTCTCCGTCTTTCGCTTGAAGACGAACCACCGATTCAGATATGAGAACTGCTTAACAGCATCCGTCATTGCGAACCTCTTCTCATCGTGAGAAGCTCCGAAGAGACCTGTGCTAGCCTTGAGACCGAGCTCGGCTTGCTCTTTCTCATTGAGCAACTCACATCCAATATCCGCCATCTTTGCCTGTAGAAGCTTGAATGGAACGAGATATTCACGGTGAGATGTGCCAATACTGATGAACTCAACATCAATACCCATACCAAATGCCTCATCACTCTCTGGAATCGCATCAAGATCATACTGTTTAGCAATAGACCACAAGAGTTTTCCTTTATACATAGCCGTCTTGCGACTACCTATCTGCGTACTTCTGAGTAAGTCAAACACCTTCTCGCCGTCAAAGCAGCATCCAATGAAGAGTCCACCCACCTTCAAGCCATCCGCAATATTCTGGAGAAGCCCATCAAAGGTCTCCTTCTTATCAAAGAAGTAGTGGATAGCGAACATCAAACTAACACAGTCCGCACCCATCTTCAGTTTACCTGCACCCTCCCTCTCTACAAATGGAGGAACAGGTCCTGTGGGCTTGATACGACCCATCACACTGCGGAGTATATCCTTCTCCTGTTCCGTCTCTCCTGCCGCACCATCAATAAGACGCTTGCTAGAATCGGCAATCGCGAAGATCATGGGTGGAATAGAGCCAGGTGGAGCTTTTGACATCGTCTCCAGATAACGTCTATAGGCACCGTTCTCCGCATTCGTAATGTTATCACCAGCATTATCACATCCTAGCACGAACGAGACACCACCACGACGCCAACGCTGCAAATCTGCACCCTTACCTACCGCCAAATCTAGGACAGTCTTTCCCTTCTCTTTGAAAGCCGCACCATAAAGCAGACGCTCCTTGATGAACTTATTGTGGTAATCACGCATACCCTTCACCACCCGCAAATCAGCCTCTGTTGCAGTCCTCTCGAAATACTTGCGACGAGCTGCTGCCGACGCCTCCTTCTCAGCATCAAGTGCATCCGCCTCTGCCTCACCCATCACCTCTGAACCAGAGCGAATCATGCTCTCAGTGATAGGGTCATGAATACTGTTCCATACACTCTCCGCCGTTGCACTACTGTTGAGTGTACGCCCAAGGATGCCGCGCTGCATTCTCTCAGTCTTGTCCATACGCACACGCAGAGGATGCCATCTCCATCCAGGTGGCTGAGAAGGATCGTATGCCATTTCTACAATGTTCTTATCCTGAATCGGCTCCTTGGATTTACCTGTTAGAACATAGTTCTCACCTGTATCAGGATCCGTCTCCATCTGTAGATAGCAAACGCTAGCCATTGTATCAGGGTGATCGGCAGGATTGAAAGGAACTGGGCGATAGGCTGCACCTTTGCGCCCTTGAGGACGTACAATTCCCCCCTCCAATACAGTTGCACGAGGATTTTCAAACTTTGAGTCTGTACTACTTCCAACAAGTAGGCGGAGTGTCTTATAGGTCAGTGTCTCACCTGTATCAGGCTTCACACCTACCGTCACTCGCTCCTCCCTACTGTCAGTATAAGTCTCAAACTTCACTAAGAAGTCAATCGTGTTATCATGCGCCGGCTTCCACTTGAACTGCTCTAGGAAAGCTGCCGATTTGGGTATCGGTTTCGCATTCGGTGTGAAGATGAGACCATCGGTATTATAGATTCCCTTGATGTTGAGAGCCTGAGAAGCAGCCAAGAAGATGGCCGAATCACCTTCCTCTGCAAAGAAGAAATTCTTGAGAATAACCTGCAACTTTGTAGCGGCTGTGATTCCAGGCGAGAGAATCGTCTTCTCATTCCAAGTTGTAACCCACCGCTTCATGTTGTTATAGCGAGTTTCAGCCGATACATCTCGTGAGTAGAAGGGAAGTCCAGACACATCCTTCTTGTCCACATCAATATAGATATCAAAGAAGAGGAGCTGTGAAACGGCACGCCCATCCTTTGTCTGAGTAATCCATTCACAATCCAAGAGAGACTGGCGGCATGCGGGATTTGTCAGACCCGTCTTATATACATTCAGTGTCATATCAATCATGAAGAGTTCTCCTTTCGTATCACAGAATGCCATAACACGAAGACCATCCGCCTTATCTGTAACATTATATCCGTTGCGAATATTCGGAACACCTTCATCTCGGTCCTTCAAGAAGTTAGGCATTTCCAAAGTGACAGGCGCTACACCACGGAATCGGTCTGTGCCTGTGAGATCTTTGTAACCTCGCAAAATCTTTTCACGCACAGGTTTTCGTAGGAGGAATGTGTGTTTCTGAATTCCACGTAGAACCTCGCCCATTCCTTTTACAAGCCGTTTCATAGCCGAATCAACTGTATCTCCCTCTAAGCGTGTAAGCTCAACCTCAATCTCGTATTCAGGTGGTGAGCCCATAACATCCTGGTCTCTGAAAAGCCGCATCCATCGGTAGTTCTTATTCACATCAATACCTGTACTGCGGACAATAGAGAGGTCAATCACGAGACCCTCTCCTTCAAATGTCCATCGCCTGATGACACGAAATGCCTTCTTCTGGTTCTTCCAGTTTGCAAAGAGATCGCGAATTTTTGCGTCGTTATTATCTAGACCGATTTCACGCCGAACCTTGACACGAACATCATAATCAAGAATATCAACGTTCGCTTCTGGCACTGTACGATCCTTTATCATGGCGATAAAGTTCTTACCAGCTAAGACATCATCTTTACAATACTCTTGAATCGTACCGAGACCCTGAAGACTGAATCGAATATGGTCAGGTGTCGTAATCGTCATACGATCCTCTTGTGCAATAGAACGATAGCCTCTTGCACGCAGCCGTTTTGCGACTGTGAGAAATGTTGTGACATCGACCTTTCCACCAACACCAAATGTGGCCTCTAGCTCCTGATTGGGAGATACGAGCCAGTCTTCAATCCGCTTTCGCAAACTTGTAACTTCAGCGGAATTGAGTTCCATCCTATTCACTTGTATAGAGTTCCCTTTGGGCGGGAGAACCTTCAAAATTAGGAGAAAACTGTAAAGGAAACTCGGAGAGAAGATGTGCAACAGCGTTGTGGCGTCCCAACAAAACTGCATAATCCTCTTTCTTCGGCTTATCAACTCTTGGAACAAGACCAGCAGCTTGACAGTCGTATTTGAGCTTATCCAACTTCTCGTCGGGAACAGGCCATCGCATCTTCCACCCCTCCTCTTCAAGAGCCGTTATCCAGAGGCCAAGTCCCACACTAAGATGTTTTTCACCCGGAAGATGGAGAATACACCGTGTCCCTAGAGCCGTTCCCCAGACTGGCTTCTCAGATGACCATTCCATAAAGTTTGTGGGAAAATGGAGGATTTTCTTGTGAATCTCATCAAGAATAATCTTCTGATAGCCAAGCACGAAACAGAGGGCTTCGTCAAGTTCATGTGTATCTTGAGGTGGTGATACAGCCGCCGTCTGCTGAGCAGCGAGTTGCTCCAGAATCTTATTGCGTCGCCATTGATGACCTCTGCAATCCGTCTCAATAAGTTTTGCGATTTGGACAAGAGTCTCACGAAGAATCTGGCGACGGAGAATGAGACCGCCGCCTCTGTAGAGTGGGTCTGTATGCCAGAGATAGAACGAGACTGGACCGGGAGGATCTAGAGGGGTTGCTATGCATCCACCTGGAGCATTCACAGCCTCCGCCGAAACGTCGCCTGTATCACTTTTTACACGAATCTCTATAGGGGCGACAGCTGCGTCTCTAGAGGGGTTCGTTACAATCCATGTTTTTACCTGTTCAAGCATCTTTATAGTATATATGCGCTGTAGGTTTAGACCTTATGCATCACGAAGAAGCTCCTGCGCTTTCCTTTCTTCTTCTTCACGCTGTGTAAACTCATCACGATTCTTGCGACAAAACTCCATATATTCCTTCATCTTTTTGAAAACGGGTGTTGAAAGTTTGGATACGTCGAAAAAAATACCATTACTATTTTCACTATAATCAGCCTTTTCACTTTTAAGAAGACGAAAAATAGCCTCTTGTTCGCTCTTAACAAGTCGTTTTAGCTCTTCAAGAAATGCTTTTCTCTCTTCATATTCTTGTGCCTCCATACTCTACTTAGAATTTATCTCATTCCTAGACTGGGCTTTCCGCAGACTCAACGAGTTCCGGAGTATTCTCTAGAATCTCTAACTCGTCATCTTCTGCCTCTGCCTCTGCTTCTGCTTCTACTTCTGCCTCTGCATCAGGCACAGCAGGTACAGGAGCCTCTACCTCTGTTACAACAGGCACAGCAGCCCCATCCACAACTCCGCGGAAGAGACCCACGCTCAGAATATAGGGATCATTCACCTGGAATCGCGATTTCTGAATCTCCACATTCACACTCGCACCAATGGCAACTGCCTCAAATGCCTCATCTCCAATATGAAGATCACGAGGAAGAATAATGCGGATTGCATCATTATAGGAAACATACATACCCATCTTGTTCTTGCGAATCACCACTCCCTCTAGTGTAAATCCTGCAGGCGGATTGAGAACTTTCGCCTCAGCCTGAACATGAAAGATAATGTCGCCTGTGAAACGCCCTTTCTCAATATAACCCATAGATCTGGAGAGAATCTTCATCGTCCCAGGAAGAACAAATCCATGACGTGAACACTTATTCTCCATACGTGTACTAAGCTTCTGTATAATAAGCCCATCAATATCGGTAATCTCTCCTCTCAAATCACGAGATGTAAGGCTCGCACGCTCTTCAAAGAGTGCCGTGTGTTCCATTGTTTAACTCCTCTTCTTTACACAACGACTCAATTTTAGGCAGCCAAGTATCCGCCCATGCGCAAGATAAATCGGCCTTACTCATCATTTCTTCATAAAGTTCCACGCTAAGTCCTTCTACAACATCGGAAAGATCCTCCCATTTTTTCACACGTATCATAGGAAGACCAGGATATTGCCGAATAAGTACATCGTAAAATGGATCGTCTTTTACAATAGGAATACATGCAGAGACTAGACATTCCCAGAAGCGGAGTGTATCAAATCCACAGCCCATAGGGCAAACGGAGAAGCGAAGTTTAGAAAGACGCCGACAAAACTCCTGCTCTTCGCATTTTGGCATCATATATTTGAGAACGTCTGGACCTGTTTCTAAATAATCATAAAACTCCTGCCTCATAGGTCCATTATTTGTAACATATGACATACCAAACATATGTGTCTTCTCTTGTGGTTCTCCCTCATAAACAGCCATAGTACCAATAGGCATAAGTGTGCAGTTATTCAAATCACCCATCCAGTTTCGTATGAAAAACTGAGTATTTGATAAGATTTCTGTAACAGCCTCCATATGCGAATTATCAAGCCAACAATCCGTTCCACTTATAATAACAACTCGAAGAGGTAACTCCCGTTGTTTATGTAAAAGGATTAATATATCAGACCATGTATTAAAAGAGCCAGCGTGAATATAAACCGCCTTTGCTTTATAAAGCCGCTCTTTGATCATTTTAGGATTCTGACCAAGAACGAGTGATTTTTCAACTAGATGAGGATTGTTTTTATAGCTATCTTCATCTAATAACATTGCATCCATTAATGGAAGAAGGGTCATCTCTCTAAAAGGTAAACGATTAGGCATCTACATATCCTCCTTAGCTTTTGGTGCCTCAGCTGCCGCACCCTTCTTAGCACGAACCTTCTTGGGTTTATTCGCCAAGACCTGGTGTTTTGATTTATAAGCAGCAACCGGGCGGAAATACCACAGCTTGCCAGCCACTTTCGCTAGATTCATCCAGCGCAGAATTACATTAATCAAACTACATGCGCGAGATGAGTTCTGAAACTTCCTCTCTCCTTGAAAGTCAGCCATTGTAAGGCCAAAAGGAGGAAGACCTGCAGCAACCAATAGACGACCTATTCCAGCCAGTGCGGTATAATGAAAAGAAATCTGCGTAACAATCTCGCATTCACCACCCTTTGGTGGAACTTTTCCAGGTGCAGCAACTTTATCTGTAGTCTTAAAACTTAGATAGCCCGATTTCAGGTTTGGAACCAGGAAACCATAGACAATACCTGCTGTTTCTGTATTCGCTTGCAGACTATTGAGTGGATCTGCAGGATCCTCGTTGAATATCTTTGCAACAGACATGTCACATTGTTTACTACCACACATATAGCGTAACTCACCGCTTTGACCATCAATATAACGGAATGCTTCAATAGACCCTTTTCGCAGAATCTGTTCACTACCGATTCTGCGGGCTGTCTCATCCTGGATCAGTTTCATCTGCTCAAGAGGTCGCAGAATCTCATCCCAGACTAGACCAAGGAATGCGTCAGCCAAGGTCTTACGCCACAACTCATTCTCACGCATAGTTTGATAGAACCAAAGAACACCATAAATGTGCTGCTGCTCCTTCGTAAGTTCGCTGGGATTTGTATAGCGTTCAGCAAGACCCGCATTTACAGCGGCAAAGGCTTCCGCTGGATCACCCCCTTCGCGAATCACTGCAGCAAGCTGAACCATGACTGGCCAAATACCATACGTGAGTTCCTCTGTGCGCTGTATCTTCTCAACTATAGGTTCAAAAGAATCCCGTTTCACAGGATAGTCCTGAATACGAAGAGAGAGTGGTATATTTGTATCGAGTGGGCCAAAGGGTTGAAACAAATAATATCCGTTGCGAAATACTATATATCCCTCTTTTCTACCTATTTTCAAACGGAATGATTGATTACCAACAATCTCAGATAAAAGACCCCTCAATGCCGATGTTGGAATAGCGGACATCATATCACGAATCTCGTTAAACCGAAACGCAGGCTGCTCATTCACTTGGAATATTTTGCGAACCGCATTCCTCAACTCTGACTCGTGCCATTTTGCGCTGAACTCGTCATAGGTTGAGCGATCTGCTGTTAAGACATTAATAGGCTTTTCCATCTTCTTTGCACATTCATATGTACAAGTATCAATCCAGTCGCAAATGGCCGTGAACTCTGTATCATTAAACTCCACTTCGCGAGATAAACCTTGCGCATCTTCTTGCGTCTCAGTGTCAAGTGTTCCAGGAGGAATAAGAATGGCGTCAATATTCAAGTTACAGTCAAGCGCATATCTCTTCAAAACACGCGAGACTTTTCCCATCTGGATTGCCTTGTTCATTGCAGTGCGATACATATATAAATCAGCAGTCTCTGTATCCTCCTCGGGTAAGACATTGACAAGTAAATAAATAGTAGTATTACGCTCCTTCTTGTCTAAAAGCGCATGACTGCACGTACGCACGCCACGTCCAAGAACCTGCTCCATCTTATTCAAGTGAAACCAGCTGTCAAAAACATAGATTTCGCGCACAAATCGCAAATCAATACCTTCGCTGGCTACCTGTGAACCTACTATGACTTTTACGATTGCGCCATCCTTATTCGCATCGCTGCGTGCAGCGGCAACCATAGCTGCGTTATTGGGAGAGAGTGTTGCACGACCTGTCAGTAAAATGTATTTCGCAGGCTTGAACACGTGACCAGCGCCCTTGTGCTCCTGCTCTTTGCGACTGCATTTGGCGCACTGGCGGCCACCTGGCGCTTGTGGTCCATTCTTCAACATAGGCGAATCACGACCATAAGGTGTATATCCATTCGCCTCTAGAATAAGAACAAGAGGGAGTGCGCCTGATTTAATAAAGCGACTATAGACGAATGAAACGCCTTTTGCACCCTGCAACGCATCCAGTATAAACTTCGCCTTAGGAGAGACAGCTCCCAGCCCATCCCTCGTCATCCATCCCAAATCCTCTTGAGTTGCAGTAAACTGGATTGAACCACCTGAACTCTGGCGGAAACAGGCGTCAAATCCAGCATCGCGGATTCGTCCTTCTGGTGTAACACCTTCAACAGGGTAGAGCCAGTTTCCACTCTGCACCATTGTATCAATACTGCTGACAGACAAGTTTGCAAGATTAGAGATAGAGGCGTATGCCTCCAGTGATGCCCCCTCATAACTTACAGGAACAAGCGGCAGCTTGATAACATAACTCGTATTTCCAGTCGCATCACCTTTAGGATTAAACTCAGGCCAGCGCACCATCTTGGGAACAGGTCGTCCATCTTTCAAACTCTCTGGAGTTAATCGCACAGGAAATGAAAGTGGATTCTCGCCGCGCATGAAACTAATATAAGCCGCCGCTGCATTTCCAAGCATCTCTTCACCCCTTTCTTGAAAATCCCCATTAGGCTTGAATATGTCGCTCTCTGTAAGTTCAACACGCTTATCATTCTTCAAAAGGAGATTCAGCAGGAAAATGATCTCTCTGTAGTTATTATACATAGGTGTAGCAGTCATGAGCACCAACTTCATTCCGTGAACAACCTCCAGTAGTTCGGACAATGTAGGCGACAGTTTTTTACCGGCTGTAGCGTCGGCAACCTCCTCGTCACCACCAGCAGAATCAATATTATCGTCCGCAGTCTCACCGGGTACATCGCGCAGATTATGAGCTTCATCAATAATCACGAGACGACCTTCAAACTCCATGCGCAAAGCCCTCGCCATATCAGAGCGGTCCTCAGCCTTCACGCGCTCAATGTATCGCTGGAACTGAATGTAGCCCATAAACTCATAGCGGGCATTAATGAAATCGCGAACGCGGCTTGCAATAACACTCTTCTCCTTCTCAAATTCTGTACCTGTGCGACGGAGATAGTAGTCCGCAGTACACCCCTTCAACGTATTCGGCGTATTTTCATCATCCGAGATTTTAACAGAGTCAATGTCAAAAATCGTTCTGCGAAAGTTGGGCTGAATATTTGGCGGTGCAACAATAATCACCTTCTTATTTGGAAAAATATGGAGATAGGATTCGGCGATTGAGATTGCCGCACAAGTCTTACCAACACCCACGCCGTGGTACAAAAGCGCTGACTGATAAGGACATTGTGCCGAAAGATAGCGGCTCACAAACCTCTGAACAGGACTCAGCTCAAACTCGGCATTGGGATTACAAATCGTATCGGCCTTCTCTTTCAGTTGCGCAATAGACATTTGTTTATTTTCTGCAAACTCTAGTTTATGAAAAAGCTTCTCATGAAATCTGGGATCATCAAGATCAGGATAGAGGCCGAACTGTCCCTCTGCATAGTCTGAAAACGCAGCCCCCTCCTTCTCATCCAACTCCTCTTTTTCTCTCATACCTCCTTGCTGTTTAGCCGATTCTTGATATGCAAAAATAGATGAGTCCACGTTGGAAAAACGAGGAAACATGGGCGGGTCGTGGCGAAGTGTAAGAGTATCATAGAGTGCTGACCGTTTTTTAGGGTCAGTCTCTGTATCCCACCTGTCCCAAAGTGAAGTCATCTACATAGTGATAATGTAATCTTTTTTAGGATATCAACTAATAGAAAGACGGAGAGGGCAATAATTGCGTAATAGACTACTCGCCTTCAGCAAAATCTCACGCTTTTCTACATTCTCTGGGCGTATCATACTCAACGCATCTTCTAGAGAAAACCATCCTATATTTCCAACCTCTCGCGACATATGTTCATTTGTCATATCCATGAGAACATCCTCTTGAGATGCTACATATGCCATGAAATATTTGTGGCAATAGTGAATATTATTGCTGCCAAAAAACGACTCCTGAATCGGGTGTAGATTGCGAATAGGACAGATTTCATGCTCTGATAAACCCGTTTCCTCCTTCACTTCACGTAGAGCACATTGGAAATCTGACTCGCGGAAGTCACGTCGACCTTTGGGAAATCCCCATTCTGGTAGAGTCCACATACAAGGTGTTGATTCAATCAATGATGCAAGTGATACTGTTTCACCTGTTGCTTCATGAATATATCCAGCACGCAACGTCTCCATCTTTACACGAGAAAAATCCTTCTCAGACCTATAACTCTGTCCTTGTTGGTCTGTGGAGATTCCCCAGAGTTCAGACCACAGATCTTCGAATGGCACATTCAAAAGACGGGTCCTCTCTGTTTGTGTAGTTCCGAGAAGCTGTTTACGAATATACTCCACATCTTGAAGCTTGTATTTCCCTCTCATAAGGTCTACAAACCCAATACTATCCCTTCGTTGAATAAGGAGATATTCTATGGCGGGTTGGTAGCTATCTAGACCATTTATACTGGTTGGATTTTGAAGAAGGACTTGTGCTTGATTCCAGTTTGCTTTTACACGAAAAAGTATCATTCCGTAACTTGTAACTGGCGAAAGACACGCACGATATGCATGACCTATCTGTCCACAGTTTGTACACAATTGTTTTTTTGCATACATACAAACTCCACTGATGAATCCTTGATTTATTCGTTTAAACGCTACCATTATAAAGACCCTTGATAGTAGATGAAGTTGAAGATGCCGCCCGAGGTCTGGGGGCCTATTTTTTGGCACACAATACATATCGCAGCAATGGGATACCCCGAAAAGCCGACTTATTCGCAAAAAAAGGCAGCAAAGGAGTTTTTTGAGTCTCTAATCTTCTTATTACCTTGCGATAAGTGCAGAAAACATTATACACAACATCTTGCGATTAAACCTGTTACGCAATATTTGGATCGCAGACAAGACCTTTTCAAATGGACAGTTGATCTTCACAACGAAGTTAATGCTTCTCTACAAAAACCCCGTTTATCAGAATCCGAAGTCATTGAATATTATAAACGGATTGGTTCTAGAGGTCGCACGCCACTCTGGAGCACGGCAGATTTTGCAGAGGCTGATATGCGTGCTAGAATTCAAGGTGTTTTTGCGGGTGCAGCCGCTACCCTTGTCGTTGGAACAGTCCTCTGGTTTTCAACAAAAGGAGAAAATCTAAGTGGTTAAAAGAATGGATGCCGCAGTAAGATTTTTAGGTAGAAAGAATGCGGCTGCCGCACCTAAGCCTGTTGCTGCGCCTGTAGCACCAGTATCTTCATCAGTAAATGCACGTGCTGCTGCATTAGGTGGATTGAAAGCCCCAAGCATAAGTACACAACAAATAGCTTCAGGCGCAGGAACCTTCATAAGCTATCTTTTTTACCTAAGCGCAGCCGCTTTCTTCATCTTTCTTCTTCTTACATTTGTTCATTTCACAATAACTCCTATTTTCAAACTGTCAGCATATGATAAAGGTGTTATAGGAGTTTCAACCAAACAAGATAAAGTATCAGAATGGATGAATGTCCCTCCAGCCGCCACGGAAAAGACATCTATCGAGAATCCTAAGTCATGTGACTATACCATATCATTTGATGTATTTATTAAGAGTGAATATAAGGCCATTACTGCACCACGTGTTCTGTTTTACAGATCCTCAGCTATAGTGGATATGAGTGCAACTGCAAAAACGACGGATCTAGGCTCCCTGTTCCCAACTACAAACATTCTAGCTTACATAGATCCTACGAAAAATGATCTGATTATATATGCTGTTACAAGCAAAAATAGTGGTGTTTATGTAAAAGAGGCTATACCACCTATATCAAATGTACCGGTAGGAAAGCCCTTTCGCCTCTCTATTGCTTTCATGCCAAACTTCGTAGAGGTCTATATAGACGGAAAGCTAAGTGCTACGAAACTTCTCTCTGGAACTCCTATAACAACTGAGACGCAATTCTGGCCACCACCAACCTCAGTCGCAGATGCTGTGAGTATAGGTAAGTTCTATTATTGGCCGAGAGCCTTAATGGCATCTGAACTTCAATCACAGGTTTCCAGCTCGGCGGATTTTTTCAAGAAATGAGAAGCCACTTTAGATATGGACTGGTGGGTATATGTTTTAGGAATACTCATAGTTGCGATTCTTGCGGTCTTATATTTTGCACCCAGCGCCTTCTATCCTAAGATGGATGTGTCAAAACTTGGACCCTACGATCTCTCCAAGACTGAACAAGTGTTTGATGCGAATCAGGTGCGAAGTTTTGAACAAAAGGGTGCTGCTACGGTTCAAGGATTCTTCTATATTGTCCCTCTCAAGCGCACTCCTACGGCATTAACGTGTAATACACCTGGAAATCCATCATGTGAAGATGGGCGATTCCAGACATGTTATTGCGGACAAGGGGATAACTGTGATAAGTGTCAGCGAAACGGATATACGCCCATTATGAAGATTGGAGACACGTGTTATCTTGAGATTCTACCAGCCCCGGATGCTGGACGTCAAGGTAAGGCCATGACACAGCTTGCTGTGCGCACGAAAACAACAGTAGATGCGAGTGGAACACCCCTAACTATGAGAACAGACGCATCCGGTTCCGCTACAAACTTTGTATCAGTCTTTGAGTTTCTCCCTCTCCCACCTATCCCTACACAAAAATGGGTTATGGTAACAATCTCTCGTGAAGGCCGCAGATTTGATATTTATTATAATGACAAGCTTGTACTTTCTCAGAAGACCCTCTATATGATTGCTACTACAGCGCCTGTAGACGGTATTAAAGTAGGTAATCCGGCATTTAACGGATATGGCGCCGCATTTGATATGTCAGAGGCTGCAAGAAATGGAGTTGAAGTGGCTGCTAAATATTCACAAATGACTGATACGCGAGGGGCTCCTCTAGTGACTCTTCCTGAGGAACTTACATTAAAGGTGGCAACCTCATCTGCAAATGCAGCTCCTGGTTATTCAATAGGAAACATGAAACTCCCGTCTTTTTGTCCTACTGGAGGATGTTTTGGAGGTCCCACAGTAAGACCTGCACAACCATGGCTTCAATGGGAAACATCCTATGCATAATACTCATGTAAATTAACTAAATGACTAAAAATTAAGGAAGTTATAACCTTTTTAATTTTAAGTTCAAATCATAGA
>Ga0114974_10000573_pt1 | contig 30322 bp, 17 predicted proteins | sample S_130206_EF_Meta_FD_87318 | JGI IMG/M metagenome (GOLD analysis project Ga0114974, IMG submission 87318) | Freshwater microbial communities from Lake Simoncouche, Canada to study carbon cycling - S_130206_EF_MetaG | ecosystem: Environmental > Aquatic > Freshwater > Lake | place: Lake... | reverse complement strand
TCATATGGTGGTAATTCATAATCCATAGACATTCTTGATCTAATATCTTCTATTTCTTTTTCTGCATCTTCATAAATTTCCCTACCATTAAGTTCAATGCCACCTGGCAATTTAACTCCTCTAAATTTGATAAGATTTTGTCCCCACTGTCTCTTCATAAGTGCTGTCAAGTATCTCTTTAAGAAGCTGTCATTATAAACTTTTGTGAAATCATTTGGATCCAAAATTCTATAGCAGTCAATAACAAAATAAGTATCTGGGAGTTTTTGTGACCAATCAATATCAATATACAATCTATTTTGTCTTTTATTGAATCTTATCTGTTTATCAGTTTTGAGTAAAAAGTCAATATCTTCAAGATATGATTTAACCATTGCATACTGTAGCAATTCAACGGAGTTGAAATAATATAAGTCATTCAAGAATAATTGGTATTTGATACTAAACATACCACCTGAAATGTCACTAGTATCAAATTTGAATACTTTCTCAATACCTATGACCGAATCTGGAACTTGAATATAATTTGAGGTTTCGTAAAAATTAAAACTTGTTGTACCATATCCTGCAATATTTGCAGTTGCTGTTGTTGTTACGATTCCAACTCCAGTATTTTTTTGCGCTTTTCCCCTATCTACATCTGCCTGTGTAACCTTATATTTCAGGTACATTCTCTCCACACCATCAAAATGGCGTTCGTGGAAATACTGAAGAGCATCATCAACTAGATCATCAATTTGATCATCATCAATATTAATCTCTAGTACTGGAGCACCTAGTCTTCTTAAACAGTAATCAATTAAATCTTGTCTGGTAGCTGGTTTTGCCATCAGTAGGTTCCTCCATCTATTTCTGTAATTGTAACGTCGCCATCAATTTCTATATTTTTTACAACTAAACTATCAAGATTTAAAGTTCTCTGAGTCACAAATTTTTGTGTTGAAGCATGATACACAGCAATTGCACCATCTTCAAGAACTGATGCATCTACATCAAATAATTTTGTAAAAAGAGTTGGAACAGATCCCGTAGCTAGTACTTTGGTCGCTGTCTGAGCACCTATTCGTACTCTAGTTGTTGATTGAGAATCTACTTTGACTTTAATATCTGACATTATCTAGTTACCCCTCCTCTAACTAATGCCATACCTTCAACTGCTTTTGTTTTATCATAAGATGATCCAAGACCACCTTGTTGGAGCATTACATCATAAACATATCTACCAGGTTTTAATGCTGCTGTCTTAGTTGAAGTCAGAGAAATTGAAATGACCCCATTGGAAGCATTTACAATTGAGCATGCAAAAGAAACTGAATTTGTACTAGTGTAAGTTTTTCTCAGTTGAGCTGTCACCCCATAACCAACCAAAGTTTTTGCTTGGTTACTTGCAGTATCTTCTAATTCAAAATTTGTATAAAAGTCATATCCTTGCTCAATAACAATATTTGCTGCATATACTGCCATTTTTTCAAAAAAGATCCTGTATTGTATTTATAATCAAGATTTAGATAGCATTGATATAACTTCTTGCTGATGAAGATACATCTTACAATACAATTTTGCAAAATTTCTCAATTCATCTTCACTCAAATCATCAATAAAGCGAGCATGTTTCTCATACTCAAACATTTTATCTATACTAGATAGATCAATTTCTTCTGGTTTCATTAATAAGTTCCTTTAATAAAGATTTTATTTCACTAACTTCATTCTTTAATGATTCAATTTCTATTCTTTGATGTTCTCTCTGATTTAAAGAATTTACATATTCATTATACGCTCTATCATCATAATTGATGATAGCACCACTAACCTCATCTCTATAAAGATGAGGGTAATCTTTTACTGGAATCATCATCTGACTGCAAGAGTTCTAAGATTTTTAATTTTTGGTGGGTATGCTTGATTAGATCCAGCAAAAACAATTTTAATTAAATATCCCGTAAATAATCCAAGATCACGAGCAGTAAATTCATACTCAATAAATTCTTCCGCAACACTTGCTGGGGTAAATTTATCTGGACGCCCATTATTTTTGAGAGGATCAATCACACCATATAGATAGCTATCTGGGGAATTGGTATTTGTTAAATTATCATACCCAGGGAATAGTTCAAATACTGTGCTAACTTCAGTAGAATCTGGTTTTACAAGAGAATAAAGAACTCTAATATCTGCAGATGAATGTCTATATGCGGAGAATATAACCTTCAAAGAAGTTGCTGGATTTTGTAGTTTAACTAGATTAGAGACATAGATTGCAGCATTTGGATCATAAACCGCAGAATTAACTCTATTATCAAAAGCATAGTCAGTAATTGGTTGATTAATTCTATTGGTTCTGAATTCTGTAAAAGCAGTATCTAAGAAAATAATTGGAGAAAGATTTGGATGTGTTGTCTGTAAAGTAATTCCAGTTGTAAATGATTTATTTCTTGGTAATGTAGTTAAATAAGTATTTTCATTGACTTTAGAGCATACTGCTCTAACCGAACTCAATCTATTGTTTTTATTTAATTCAATTGATTCAAATCCTTGATCAACAAAAGATACTTCAGTTCCAGAAGCACTTGTAGCACTTACTGTTCTAATTTGTGCTGTTGCTGAGGTATAATTTGCTGGGGAAATAACATTATATTTGGGGAATATTGAATTAAATTGTATATTTTCAGTGGCAGTGGCATTAGAACCACCCAATGTTCTTTCATCTACAAATGATAATTGTGGGAATCCAGAAGGACTATTATCTGCAGTTCTATTAATACCATTTATTGAAAAATCAATAGGTACATAGTAACTATCAATATCCATATTCAGAGAACTAATTGATTGAGTTACATTATTAATTCTTCTCAAAGAAACTCCATTAAGTTCATACTTATAAACATTTGCGTTTGTTGCGTGATCTTCAATCGTTGTGGAATCTTGACCTCTTGTAATTGTTTGCAAGGATCCTTGCCCAATAGATTGATATTGAATTAATTCATTATCAATCTTAATATATCCTGGATTTGTAGATGCAACAGACACGCCTTCAAAAGTTATAAATCTTGAAGTATCAGCAACACTAATTGTAGTGTCACCAACATTTAAGGGAGATGATAGTGTTGTAGGTACAATATTTGATTGAATATTATTCAATACCAACTTGTTAGTTGGAGAATACATTTGATGCTCAAAATGATTAACCTTAATATAATTCCCACTATATTGGTTTGAATATGATGATGAGGTTAAAATTGTTGTAGTTCCAAGTCCAATTGCATTTCCAGAGTTGTCATAATAAATGAGAGCCGCATTTGGGGTAAATGATTGTCCCTGAACTGAAGATAAGTAAAGAGTATCAACCTTACCACCATTATCCGAAATAGTCAATTTAGCACCCAATCCAGTGCTGCCAGCAGAAGAGGTGACGATACCAACAACATCACCAAGAGCATATCCACTACCACCAGTTGCCACACTTATACCAGTTACAACACCACCAGTTTGTGTAATATTCAGTGTTAATCCAGAACCATTTCCTGTAATTGTATAGGTGCTTATGTTTGCTTGGTTGGTATAGTTTGATCCACCAGTAAGAACACCAACAGAAATTGCCGAAGAACCAGTACCAACAATATATCCATAATTATATGGTTTAGAAGCATCACTAACCTTTCTTCCTGTGGTTAGAATACCAATCATAGGTGAAGAAATAGTTGTCGTAATACCAACTTTTAAGTTTCTTGGTAATGTTCTTATTGGATTAACTTCCAATACTGGAACATATCCATTACTCTCACTTAATGTTGGGTTATAGAAAAATGCCGTTCCAGAAGTCAAACTAAACTCAGCTTTATAAAGTTTAAACATCAAATCTTGATATTGATTTGCTGTCCAGATTGATCCATTTTGAGATTTGAATAGGCTTCCAAGAGCAAACTGTCTGCTATAAATTACACTATTTGCATTAGATCCTGATGCATTGACAGTTTTCTTGCCCATCTCAGCAATCCAAACATTATAAGCATCACTCTGGGGGGATAAGAGGACAATAGCATACTCTCTTCCTGGGGCAAGATAGATTGGATACTTGAATTTGACATTTGTTACAGATGACGCATCATTAGAAATATTAACATCTGATGGGCGAAGTACAACTGGATCTCCTATTCTATTTGTTGTAACTGTTCCAAGTTCAACAGTTCTTACTTCAACAGTTACAGTTGCATTTCCAGTATCTTTTGATTGGAAGAAGAGATCTACTGATGTTAAAAATACTCCTTTGTCATCATCTGTAAATCCATTTGCATCAGGAGATTCAATATTTCCACCAACACTAAAACTTTGTGCTAAAGGATCAACATAGTATTCTGTTCTTGTGATAGTTATATCCTGACGATATAAGTCATATGTTCCTTCAGATTTATATTGTTGTTGTGCAGATGATGATTGATAATCACCTGGAATTGGTGGTTGATTTGTTGAACTTGTTGTCAGTTTATAAGTTTTAGTTCCAGTACTAAATCTAACAGCTGGTGATGGATCAGCATTTGGATCTCTGAGGAAGAATGTTCCAATAAGATCCCCATAGTTATCAGAAATTAATCTGAGATCTTTTACATATGCAACAGCACCACTGGTTTGCCCAACCAATTTCATCCCAGTAACAACATATCCAGAATATTTACCCTGTGCTTCCTCAGAAATTGAATATGTATCAACATTCAATACATTTGAGGATGCACTATAATTGGTTGTTTCTAAAGATTGTGATGATGAATATGGGTTAATATTATAAGTCGTTGTCGGTGCATTATATGGTCCGAATTTATGGTTTGGTGAAGCAACTCTAAAAGTAATCAGATTGGAACCACCAAAACTGCCAATAACAGTCTCTCCAACTGTAAATGCTTTAGAAGCACCATAAGTTGATAGTGAAGATGATGGAGAAATTTCAATTAGTTTTGGTATAAAATCAACAGACCCATTTCCATCAAAGAATTGATAAAATCTGGTCGATGGTTTTAAGTTTTCCGCAACAAATTGTGTGTTTCTAGATCTCATATAGGTATCAGAACCGCTACCTATAAAAACATTTGATGTGCTTACATTAGTTTCCCAATATAGAGTTTGTCTTCGTCCTGTTGCATATAACCAAACATGCCTCTCAACTTCTGTTATATGTGGAATTTTAATAGTTCTTACCCAACTGTCACTGGCAGGTGATAGCTTTATATTTCCATTATATGAAACTACATTAAATGGATTAACGTTTTCAATCTGAGTTGCTAATGGTTGTTGCAACCAAGATGTCTCAGTATATTTTAACGTTACTGCGTTGCCAGTTTTTTGTACATTTGAATCCAAAAGACTAAAATTGGAATCAAGATTTAAATTTTCATCAATAACTGAAGTTGCTGGAGCAATTTGGCTCTTAAGACTATTTCTACTGATAATAGGTCTCAATTCTTTTGCATCGGGATCAACTTCTATTGATGAAAATGTGGAATTGACTAGAGAAGAGTCTTTAAAATCATCTACAAAAAATCCGCTCTTAAATCTGTTAAGTCCAGATGCATCTTGAACTTGCAGAGTTTGGGTACTTACTTCCAATAATGAAAGTGAGGTAACTTTTTCTAAATTTTTAACTCTAGTCTCAATTTGACCAATATCTCTCATTGTATATCTTCTGTTATCAACAAGAGATATATTTACACTATTTGTGTCATATAGGTATGGTGGTAAAGTAATGGTTGCAATTTCCATTACCTCATCTTTATTTGTTGGAGATTGTGGAATCCTTGCTGAAGTTCCTTTTTTAAGAACAAATTCACCATTTTTATCCAAATATAATTTATCAATTCTACCTAAGTAATAATCGTACCCTAGTAATGAACTTTCAGTAGGAGAAAAAATTACTTTTGGTGAAGTTCCAAAATTTCTTTGTGAAAAGTCAAATGGTGAAGATGTGGATCCTGTAAATTGAGTAACTCTTGGTCTAAAATCTAAAGTATCGGTTGCCCTTACAATATCAGTTACACCGAGTGATGGAATATCACTGAGATATCTATTTCTGTCATAACTTAGGACAGTGAAAAGATCTCCATCGTCACTAGATGGAATTGAATAATAATCAAAAACAACATAGAGTTGTCTGCTTGGTTCTAATGCATTATTATTTCGTACAAGTTTTGAATAATCATAGAACTGTTCTTTCTGACCCTTATCCAATGTATAACTATTACTAATATCTTTATATTTTCCTAGAGTAATAGTTTGAATATTTGTTGTAATATTAGATTCCTTAAAGGTTACAGATTCATTAGCTAAAAATCTGTTTGCATTTTGATATACAACACTTATTGTATTTGAAGTTACACTGGGAGATTTTAAAACTACCCTTGCAATAGTTTTACTTGTGTTACCAAAAATAGTCTCTCCAACAATTGCATTGGAATCAACATTGACAACTGAACTAAATGATAAATTATCAAGAACTGGGGCATTCTGATCTAATGATTCATAAACCGCAATAACGTTTGCAACATCTGGATAATTTAAAGATATTTCTTCATCTTGTACTCTTAATCCATAATATTGATTGTATGTAAGTCCATCATTAATTGAGGTGTTTATGCCTGTTCCAGATTGAAGGTATTTTGAAAGATTGACGGATAAGGTTTGACTTCTTGTATATGTTTTAACTTTACTCTTAATTCCACTCTTCAATAATGAAACATTAACAACAACGTTGGATTGGCTGGCACTTAATCCACTAAAAGTTACATTGTTTCCGCTGATTGAGAATTGATCTGAAGTGATAGTTCCAATACCACCGTTAGCATAGAAAACTGAATATCTTTCTTGTGTAAATGGTAAGAAAAATGCACTAGTAATTCCACTAGTTAATGATGAGAGGTTGAAAGTTAAACTACCACCCGCACTTGTGGTTTGTCCAGTAATCTGATCTACAATAGAAATATTAGATCCACTTAGATTTACTGAAGATACATTTTTATCTGGTAATGGGATATAAAGACCCGATTTATCCTGATTCCTAATCTGAGATACTCCAAGAGCAAATCCAAGACCAGTTGAAACTCCAACCCCACCATCACAAACTCCAGTAACAGTTGTTACTCCAACTAAATTCATTGTTAATCCTGTTGGAGATACTGCCGAAACTCTATTATAGGTTTCTGTAGTAAATCCAGGTCTTTGGTATCTGATAATAGTATCAGTTTTAATACCAGTAAATACCTTTCCAGGGCATGCTGCAGTTGCGTTTCCAGAAGCATCAAAAGAAATTGTTAGTCTATCTAATCCATTAAATCCACTGCCATTAATGGTATCCAGGAAACAATCTGCAGTAAATGCTGCTGGTAAACCAGATACTGCTGTACTCTGATAAACTGATTTAATATCCTGATTACCAAAATCTTTTACGGATACGATGGATCTTGAGTAGTTTTCAGTACCATTGATGAGAATTTGTTCTCCTGGTAAAAAGGATCCGGATACTTGTCTTAGTGTAACTAAAGTTGAGTTAGTACCAGCACTTACGGCATATCCAGTAGCTCCACTATTTTTACCCCTAATAAAGGAAGTTGCAGGAAGTTCCACTCCAACTGCTTGATTTAACGTCAGTTGAGTATAGGTTTGAATATCATAAAGATACAAATCCCAGTTTGTTGAAAATGCAGAATAATTTACATCAGTTACATTAAATTCTAAAATTCTAGCATCTCCAATTTTAACGCCTGTTCCAGAAGATGCACTATAAGAACTTTTTCTTTGATTGAAAAGTTCTACTGTGCCCCTTCTTTTTACAGGACCATATACATTATTAACTCTTAAAAGACTTCCTACTTTAAATGGAACATTAATTTGACCTACTGTTTGAGTATCTCTTGGCTTATTGACATCAATAATTGTTGTTCCTACTTTATCAATATCATATCCCCTAACGTATGCTTTACCAGGAGAAATTTTAACACACATTAAATCATCTGATGGAACATTTCCACTATCCGTTTTTTCATTATCAAAAAATAAACCATCATTTCCAAGTCTATTATTTAAAGAGTTATTTACAGAAACAGTAAATGGATTAACTGTATAATCTCCAGATTCATCATAAGTTCTTTGTGCAAGATAATCTCTAATTATATTATAACTGCTCTTTACTTGAAATTTTTTAATTTGCCCCCTTTCAACCTTCATCAACTCAACAAAATCTGTATCGTTTAGATCTGTAAGTTCTTTTTTGATGAGGGTTAAATTGATTTTAAATCTATCTGCTCCTGGAGCCGCATAGTTTGAAAATCCTTTTGCATTATCATACAATGAAGAATCGTCTTTTGCACTGACTATTTCCTCATCAATTCTTAGTCCAACTCTATATGATGGAGTATTTGTATATTCATCAAGAATGATTGTTTGCTTGGAAACCCTTGCAAAAAATCCTCTAATGAAATAAATTCCATCATTAATAGATGCTGCAGATCCAATTGCTGTTGCACTAGATGCAATTGAAGATGCAATTGGAGTTCCAGAATTTATAGTCGTAATACCATATGTTATATTATCTTCACAAACAAGCATATCCCCATCCATAAATGGGTTGAATTTGAAATTAGAATCGGAATCTAAGTATTTTACATAAATTGTAACATACTCAATATTTGCTCCATCTGGTAATGAAACGTATTGAACACGAGCACTAACTCCCGAATCTTGTCCTGTAATTTTCTTACCAATTAATTTTTCAATATACAGCGAAATATCCACACCATAATTGGTTGGATTTAACTTAACTGCATAGAATTGTGAATCATATGCAATATTTCCTGGAATAACTACAGACCCATCCTTAAAGACGTTGCTTCCAAATTTTTCAATTTGATTTTGTAAAATAGACTGTAGAGTAGTTAATTCTCTAGCCTGAACTGGTCTCCCTGGATTAAATAGGACTTTATAAAAATCCTTATTAGAATCATAGTCATCATAGTATGGACTAACATTTAAATTGGTTTTTTGAGCCATTTTTTAAAATTCCAGGATAATTTTAACGTCTTCTTTTTGTCTGGAGTTTCTTGATACCAAGGGTCTGTTATCAATGTATATGATATCTCCCGATGATTTATTTATCTCAGGATTTGAAAGACCATTTGTAAATTGAGTTCCCAAACTTATTATTTTACCCGTAGAAAGGGATGTAGTAACTCCACTAAAACTAGTATCTACGGATGCTGAGAATCCACCAACATCTTTCACAATTGGATATGAAGATGATTCAAAAGATAAAACTTTTGCCTGCGATGAAACCGTCTTATAATCGGTTTCATCCAATTTGGTTGAATTGAAATAAAGTGATCTATCTCTAAAATACTTAACAACATTTGTTTCAGCATCATATGATGCAACATAACCAACTGCTGTTCCAATTACTCCACCTGTGCCGCCAGTGACCGTTTGAGTAATTTTATCACCAACGGTCACTGTTCCTGTAATTGATGATTGATTTAATTTAATTGAATATAGTCCAGAGAATTGGTTATCAGTAAATGTTGCCGTTGAACCAAATGAAGTTGGATTCTTTAATATTCCAATTTGTGCAAATTTTGTATCAATTGGATAATCTTTTGTAGAATCATCAAATCTTGCATATACAAGAACCCTATCAGTTCCCAATTCGGTGTAAATATCATAACCATGACCTCTTGAAGGTGGTACAATTGGGATTAATTTGGCTGCTTGTGTTGCTGTTGCACTAATACTTCCAAGATCTACCATACCATAGGTATATCCATTACCTCCAGAAGAAATTCTGGCATTTGAAATTTGTCCGATAGTATTCACGTCCAAAATAACAGATGCTCCAGATCCATCACCGATAATATTAAATGATTGATTTGCCCCACCGGCATATCCTAGACCAGGATTATCTATATAAACTTTTTTAATTTGATTTTGATTAATTGAAGAATCTCCATTTGTTCTTACTGCAGTTATTTGCACATCAGTTGAAGACTGCCAACTATTTGGAACAGAAATATATTCGGTAGAATCAAATTTAATAATATCACTTGGAGAAACCGTATATAAGTACTTCCAAAGATATCCATCACCACTAGAACCAGCAGCAGATGGTTCTAAGTCAGTAAAAGTTGGTTCATCTTGAGAAGCATTTCCACCTGTAGTAATCCCAGATGAACCATTATCAATGCAGATATAAAGTTTATATTCTGAATTCAAAACATAATAATTTGCATCATAAAGTCTATTAGATTGTGTTAGTGGAGATTGATTTGTAATACTATAATCATGGCGATACATTTCATATTTTGATCCCCTAGACCAATCAGTCCTTCTTATAACTCTTCTTACATTTGCACTAGTTATTTTTTTGCCGAATATAACAGTATCATGAGAATGGTTGAGATAATTTATACTATCTGTCGGATCGGGAGTATTTGTATCCCAATCAGTAGTTCTACCAAACCCAACTGCTGTAGGATTTGGTAACCCCAGAAATACATAATAAGAATTATTAGTATTATCAATAGAATCCACAAAGTTGCTTGCATTGAGAATTCTAAATTGATCGGTTACAATTGCTGACATATTATTGTAGTTTTTTCACTATTTATAATTAACCGAGATCCTTTTTAAGTGGTCCAATATCTCTTAATCCATATCCACGTCTTTGGATTGATGCAAATGTGGATAATCCAGATGTTACAGTATAACCACTCACCCCAATTGAGATTGGATTTGATGACCTACTAAATCCAGAAATTCTTCCCCAAGAGAATCTCCCAGCAAATTTATTTCCACCTGTTGATAAACCAACTACTGATGTATTTGATTTAATATTGCAGACTATCTCAGCATTGGTTGATCCGGCAGAAACATAACTGAGAGAATGAACATAGTAAATATTATTCGCATAAGTAGTTCCTACCCCAACAACTGCACTATCACTACTATCAATTGAAGTTATTCCCACACCAACTACTGTATCAGAAATATAAATTGGGTATCCAGTAGATAATCCAGATGGGAATGAATTTGGAGAATTTACATTCAAATAGAATCTGAGTGCAAGAGGATTTCCACTTGTTCCTGTTGTAGTTCCAATTCCAGTAATAATTCCAGAGAAACCTTGTACTAAAGATGCCCCACCAATTTTTTCAATAGTTGGGCTAGGATAAGCAACAATGACTTGAGGTGGAGTAGTATATCCATATCCTGGATTAGTAATAACTGGAGATGAAATACTTCCATTTGAAATACTTACTGTTGCAATCGCAGTTGATCCAATACCTACACCGATAACTCTTGGGCGGGCAATTTTGACTGGTATTGTTGTTCCAGTATATCCAGATCCAGCATTAGTAATTGTTAATGCTGAAATTGTTCCAGCAGCAGAAACTGTTGCGGTTAATGCTGCAGATACTGGATCATCTTTTCCACTAATAATCAATCCACCAAAACTGCCAACTGTGATTGGTGCTAGGGAACCCGAATATGCTGCTGTTTGATTTTGTTCGTATTTGAAGAAGTTTGCGTCATCAACAAACAATTCGGTATCAAAAGATTTTAAATCTCTAATAATTTTTGCAGATGGATAAACTGATCCTTCAAGTGAATCCCTAGTTTTTCTAACAATTTCTCCATTAATTTTTGAATCAATTTTTTGTTTGGTCCAACTAAATGGTTTGTAGTTTGTAGCATCAACCCCTTGATCCGCATAGATATTAGTTTCAACCTTATCCGAAGCAGAAATATAAGAAATTACTCTTGAATTTTGGGTAGTTGTAATTCCAGAAACTACTGGATTTTTAAATAATTGAACAGTATCACCTCTCTTGATAGTTTCATTAACTGATACTAAAATACTATCTTGATTTCTTGTTCCCCTATAGAAGAAGATTGCAATATTATCTTCTGGCAATGGTGGATATGTAAAGACGAAAGATGAACCACCGTCAAATTGATATGTATCTCCATGTGCCTGAACAATACCATTAACAAAAATAAGTAAGACTGGTCCAAGATCAATGTTAGCTGAGTCTTGATCATTAGTATTAGTTTCAAAACTTAATAGTTGAGAATTGTAATAAAGGGGAAATCTGGTTCTAGCTCCATCTTGCAATGATTTGATGGAATCAATATAATCCATTTCTCCAAATTGCCACGCAGCAAATGAATCACTGAATGTGCTCAAAACAGTCAATTTAAATTCCTTAACTGGTGCCGAGAGACCTTTTGCTGTTACAAGACCTACTGGTTTAAATACGTCTCCAATTTGGAAACCATAACCAGGTCTAGTGATCTTAAATGACTGGACATCAAAGAGTGTTGATGCAACTCCAGTTTTGGTTATTGGTAGTGTATTAGTTCCAATTGCATAAGTAACAATACCAACAAATTGAGTAATTGCAGAAGCAACATCTGCACAAGATGCTGGGCTAGTATTGAATCCTGTCAATGGATCTGCAATAATAGTATAATCAAAATATTGGGATTGTGTTGAATATCCACCAATTGTAATGGCTTGATTCGTCATTGCTTGAATTGCCATATCCCTTGCTTGAACGAAAGCATAAATTGATTGTGCCTCTTCACCAGCAAGATATTGGTTATCAATATAAATCTTAGCAGCATCATAGACTCTACTATTTCCACCATATTTCAAGTTATAAGCAATACATTCCAATACTGTTACAACATCTTCAATACAATTTTGATTTCCACCAGGAATTACAAATGTTGGATAAGCAGCCAACATTCTTCCTACTGCAACTTCTGCAATCAACTGTTTGTTTGAGAGAATTAAATTAGATGCATCAGCATTTCTATTGGAAATGATTGTTAGTCCAGATGCATTTGGTCCAACAGTCACATTCATCTGTAATCCTACTCCAGTATCAGTAGTTGATCCTAGACTTAATCTAGAAACACCAATGATTGGAAGATTTTCATAATTTGGCGGTGCAACCTGAGCATATGGATTTGTATATCCACTTCCACCATTTTGAATTATAAATCCAGAAATAGATCCACCAGAACCAACTCTTCCATAAACTACTGCTCCGGATCCAGTTGGATCGGATATTCCAATAGATACTGTTCCAAAATATCCAGATCCAAAATTTGGTTCTGATCTAAATCTAAATGTTGTTGCTATTCCAACCACATTAGTAGAATTACTACTAATGAAAATAGTTCCAAACCCAATAGAAGTTACATAAGTTATTGCAGTTGTAACCACACCAATTGCTTGAATCTGCTGTCCTACGGAAATTGAATTGGTTATAATACCTGTAATCCTATCACTGGTAATTCCAATCAATCCAGTGACCGCTACACCAACGATGAATGAAGTTGTAAATCCAATTGAGGAAATTGACCCACCACTAAGTTTAAATTCAATTCCAGTGCTTCCAACGCCCACTAAGGGAGCGTATCCAGAACCTTCACTGGTTCCTAAAGAAACAATAATACCACCCCTTGGAAGTTGATTTTGATTAACATCAGCATCAGATTTAATAATTTGTCCATTTGTTGAGGTAATTCCACTAAACACAGCACTAGTAATCCCAAGAGCTGCATTATCAACAACAGAAAAATTATTTCCAGAATTATTTTTTGTTGATGGTGTCTGGAAAATACTGTTAATAAAGAGAATTCCATTACCACCAGTAGATCCAATTCCAGTTGTATTCAGTCCATTCAGGGTTAGGATATATGTTTGTCCAATTCCAGTGAATTTCTCTGAAATATTATCGTATAATGTATTTGTGGTATAATCCTTTCTAAGATAAACTCTTCCAGTAAATGAAGATTTTGGTTGCTCCAGATTACTAATATCTCTGATTGTTACTGCATTTCCTCTTGGAGATTCTGTGAACCACACTTTGTTACCAACAATATTATACGATCCTCTATAAAGAGACATATTGCTATCATTGTTATGTGAGGTTGCAATGGTTCCAGCATATCCTCTTTGAATGTTGAGAATATAAAAAGTTCCTAGACCACTAATTGGTGCTCCACTGGTTGTTCCAAGTCCTACTGAAACAACCCTGACATATTCATCATCAATTTTGAGGAGATCTGTTGGTTTAATAGAAGAAATTCCACTAACTGAAAAGTTAGTATTACCAGCACCAATTCCATATTTTGTTCCAATTGGTTGTGGGGTATTTACTATGAATATTTCATCTTCTTGGTTAAATAAAGTATCTGACCATGGACTATACTGTGATATTGAATAATTTGGATCAATTGCACTAGAAAATCCAGTGACTTCATCTGTATTATACTTTAATTTATAATCTAGTAATGAATATGCAAGGGGTGCTTGAACAACACTATCAATTGTAATCAAAGATTTTTCCAACTTCTTGGTCATCTCTAATTCATGAGCATTTCCAGATCCAAGCGAAGTAAATGTGACATAAATGCCAGCTTGAGCATATTCTTTTCTTGTTGATAATTGGAAATTATTGTTATCAAGTTTAATTGGATATACTCTTGGAGGTAACAAGGAAGTTACAACACCTGTATAGCTTAGTGTGGCTCCTATCCCAATAGCAGTAACACCGACACCTAAGAAAGTTGTTGCTGGATTGTAAATCAATTCTTCGGCAGTATTGAAGAAATGATTTGGAATTGTGATTACTCCAGTAGATGGATTTAATTGAATTCCATTTGATGGGTCAAATGTTTTTTTATAAATTGGAATACCTTGATAATTCATCTCAAAGTCCAATTTATTAATTCTTCTTGCATTCAGTCCATTATATGGAGTAATTGTAAATGCATCTTCGCCAGTACCATAAACAAACTTAGGCGGTAAATTGACATAATCTACATCAATATAGAATGCTTCATTATAGATTTTAACTTCAACAGTTGCTCCACCCAAACTAGAACTTGGATAGAATACAAGTTGATTATAAAGTGGGGAATAAATTGTACCAAAAGTTCCAATTCCTGTAGTATCTTTATTGGATAAAATTGGATATTGGGTTATATAATTATTGTCACCATCAGACATAAACATAATCTGATGTAATTCACTAGTTGATCCAACACTCAAATTAACCTTTGCCTTAAAGCAACGAACATCATTAATAGAATAAGAAACAATTGTTGAAGCAGATGAAACTCTAGAATATAGAGATTCATATCTTGCAGATCTTTCATATCCACCAGATTGACCAGAAACTAAAAATCTATAAGTTCCAATTCCAATAGAAGTTGTGCCAAATCCAACTACTTTTGAATTTACAGTAACTGTATTTGCCGTATCATTAGCATAATTTATTGATAATACTCCAGATGAAACTGATGCACTAAAAGTGCCTATAAAATTACCTGAATAATTATTTGCTAATGAACTTGTATCGTAATAATATTGAGTTGTATATGTATCTTGACCATCATAGGTCATATACAACTCAACAAAATCCATATAATTGGTAGTATTATCAATTACTTGGAAAGTTCCATAGAAAGAATTATAATTGGTTGTTGTTGCTACCGATATAAGTGATGTAGTGACTCCAGAAGATACATATTTTCCAGAATTTGTTAATTTAACAAATCCAACATTTGTACTTCCTATTCCAATACTTGCTCCAGGAAAACTGGACTTGATCATTTTAATGTCATAATCTTCATTAAAACGATCTAAAGGAGTAAATCTTAAACTAATTGTACTTAAAGAATCATCAATATAACCATCAAGATCTGCAATTTTAACTGTAGAATTATTTAAAGTTTGCCTTTGAAGAGTAAAAACATTGAGATTATTATCTACAAGAACTACTAAATCTGTAAATTGATATCTACTCTTTTGGATATTAACAATTTGAACTAGATATGTTCCAAAATTATCTGGAAGACTGTAAGTAATCAAATCAGCATAACCAACAGCTGGAGAATCGTTGTTTGTAAATTGGGAAGATACATCATCTACTTGAAGTACCCTATTTGTCCTACATTCAATGTAACTAGATAATTTTTTATTTTTAAATTTTAAAAATTTGGATTTATTGTTGGATACATTTATATCGATACCAAGATCAAAAGAATTAATTGTATCTACCCTATTTTCACTTTGAATGTCATAGATGAGAGTAGTCCCATCAGTAGAACCAATTCCACTTCTTGCAACTGATTGAACTTGTGTATCCGCAAAATTCTTTAGTCCGGTAGTGTGCAATAAAGAATTTACGGATGTCTTTAATTCTTCATATTGAATTGGACTCTTTATAGTGTATGAGAGATTTTGATAGTAGTTGTTATCATTTACTACTTGAACATCCTCATTCAATCTTCCTACTTCATCAATCCAATCATAATTATTTTTTGTTGAATAGTCAGTTTCAAACCTTCCCTCTCTATTGATAACACTACTAATCGTAGCAACAGATCCTGATATAATTCCTTTAATTCTTTCTCCAGGTGCAAGTGAGTATGATCCAGTTGCTTTTATAGAGTTTGTATTATATTCAGTAACTATTAAATCTCTTTCTGTAAATACAGATCCAGTAGAGGATGATAATTTCTCACCAAGTATAAATGTAGATGGTGCCTGGAAAATTGTAAATTGTGGGTAATCATTATATTTAATAATGGTTCCAAAAGAATCTTGAATTGTTTTTGCAATACCAGGATTATTGCCATATGCAGATACTGAAAATTCTACTGTTGCCGGAATTGTATTTTGATAATTTGTAACTGTAAAGAATTTATATCCATAATCTGCTGAATTGTATCCTGTTCCAGTCGTCCCAGATTGCTTTATACCCTCAACAAATACTTTATCTCCAATATTAAAAATGTTAGTGCTAAATCCTAACACTGGAGTAACCAATGTACATGTAGCAATACCAGCCTGAGAAGTTACAATTGTATCTACAGATATTCCATTTGAATTATTTAATGTAAATATCTTTATTGGAGTTTCTGGAAGTCCTTTTGGACTCTTTACAATATCAATTTTACTAATACTAGACCCCTTAAGGGATGCATTTAAAACATAATCCTCTACCTCGTTTCCAGTATTTGGATTTATAGCTACTACCGATGGTGCAAATGAGTAATAATTTCCACCATAATCTACATTAATTCCAGTAAGTGCGTTTGATGAATCTATGATAAAGTAAATTGGTATGCTCGCCGTTGGCCTTAATGTTTTATCAGATGCATATTCAAATCCTTGATTGATGATTTTGACATCGTTTATTTTTCCAATCGTTGATGAAGTTGGAACAATATATGCGCTAGAACCATATTGACTATCAATATAACTTACTTTTGGTAATTTTTTATAATTATATCCGCCAGAGATAATCCTTACTTTATCAACACCTCCAGTTGCGGTTTTTGATTTAGTTGTATATTTTAATATTGAGCAATCAGTTGAATTATAAATTGTTCTTTCTGGAATTGATTTCAGAGAAAAACTAAATGTTGTTGTTCCTATGCCAGTAATGGAATAATCACCACTGTAAATACTGTCAATAAATGTTATTTGGGAATAGTTATTAACATCTTTGTCCGACGTGCTAATATATCCAGATTTTTCTAATGCATAAAATAGTGTATTTGGTAATTTTGAATTATATTGAATTGTTTTAGTTGCTGAGGCACTTCCAAGACTTCCAATTCCAATTACACTAAGTGTAGTCGTTCCTGCAATTGAAACAAATTCATTTTTAAATTGATTGTCTGTATATAATTTAAAATTATATCCAGATAAGGTAGTATCTGATAAATTAAATACTAAATTATTTCCTTTAATTGATTTAATTTCTGGATTTATAAGACCAATCTGCTGATAACTTCCACCAGTACTAATTCCAGTATTGACAACAGTTGGTGGATTTGAGATGCTATCTACATATGTTTCTGATAATTGAATATTATCACCATTGACTCTATAAACAAAATATCCGCCAGTTGTCAATCCTGATGCTGCAACATCATCTGCCTTATAGAATACCTTATCGCCAGTATTTAAATTATGATTTGGCAAATTGATAGTATTATTAAGGGTATTAATTCCAACAGAAGTGAATCCAATTGGATTAAAAATAAGTTGTTTTTTAGCAGCATAATATGAAACATAAATGGAGCTTGAGGTTCCTATTCCAACTGAAAGATTTGGTTGAACAGAAAGTCTTATTGTATCATTCTGCAGGAGTCCATGAGCAGTTGAAACTGAAACGGTTGATTTTATTTTATCAATTCTTCCTGTTAATTGTGGAAAAACGGATTCAATAGAATATTCGTAAGCATCTGTTCCATTTTGAATGAAGAATATTTCAGTAGAAGTTAATTGTGTTTTAATTCCAATAGTATCTCTTGATTTATTTGTTACATAGACAATTTGAGCATCCCCAGGGGATGGTAATGTAAATGTGGATGATACTCCAGCACTTCCTGAAACGATAAGAGCAGTTGCTGCTATTCCAACTGGTTTTTTAAATAGTACTTGTTGATTATCTTTAAATGGGTGATTTTTAATATAAATGCTTTGTGTTGGGACTGTCCTCAGAAGAGAAGAAGTTCCTGTTGATCCAATACCAACATAATTTTGCCCATTAAGTTTATAACGAACTGTTGTTCCAATACCAACTAATGTTCCCAAACCAACTGTTTCTGTTGGGTTAAAGAATACCTTATTATTTAAAGTTGAATCAAAGTAATCTGTTTTTTTATTAATAGTAATAGTATCTGGAAGATAATTAATAATTGTTGATGCAGTATATGCAAGTCCAACAGAAGATCTCTTAACTCTTATAACGTTATTCGTATCAAAAATGTAAATAATTGAGAGAATTTCTGATCCTATGCCGACACTAATGCTGCTGCCAATAGAAATATTTGGAGGAACGTTTGCAACATAAATGTCTGTTATCAATCCTACCGATGGGCTTGATGCCATGGCAACTGTCAAAGTTGTGCTATACGAAGTAACTCCTATTGGATAAGATCCATTCAATACATTTAAATATGTTGAAAATCCGGATACTGTAACACTATCCCCATCGGAAAATGTATGGTATGGTAAAATAGTTGCGTTAATGGAATTTCCATCTTTTCTAGTAAAGATGGCATTATTATAAGTTTCTATAGATGTATTGACATTGACGATACTCTTACCAGTTATACTGAATATTTTTGCATCAACATTGCTTCCATATGTTCCAGTATTATCAAATACTAAACTGTCTCCAATAGAATATCCATCCCCAGAATTCAGAATATTAAATCCTTCAATCTTTCCTTTGTAAATAGAATCAACTATTACCTTTTGATTTATTATTTCATTTGATTCTATAATAAAATCATTGTCAGCATATTGATCATTGATTTTATATGGAAGAGTATTTCTAATTAGTGATGAATTGTTAAAATCAAATGATTGGTTTAAAGTTCTATTTTCACTAATAAAATTATTTTTAAATTTATTTCCAACAAAATATGGGAATGCTGGTAAAATTTGAGTAGATCCTGTTGTTATTCCAGCAAAGTATGCATATGTACCTAATGGAAATTCTGGGGTTTTGCAAAATCTACCATTTGAATAATCTAAATTACCAGAGTTATTGAATACATAATCTTCAACAAGGGAACCTGCTGGAAAATTACTTAAAGAAGGTCTATTAGGAATGTTACCAGAATTTAAACTATATCCAGATTTTAATACTGTACAATCTGATACAATAGTTGGATCTGGATATCCATATGAACCATAGATTGGATTTCCATCATATGCCCATCCAATTAAAGGTGAATGTGAATTTGTAGTTTGGCTATCATCATTAACAGCACTTCTTACTTGAGAAATATAACCACCAACAGAGTATTGTAGAGAATCTTCACCCGAAATAATCTCAGAATTATTAAATCTATAGTTATTATTTAAAGTTAAAGATCTGACGGATGCCTCAATAATTGCATTTTTACCTGCAGGTACAACATCAATAAATGTATTTTCGGATGTATAATTTTGTCCGCCGTTTTGAACAAAAACTTTAACAATTTTTCCATTTGAAATAGAGGGTCTTAATATTGCTCCACTACCATCTCCAATTACATTGAGATCTGGAGTAGAATAATAATTTTTACCTCCATATTTTATTTGAACTGATTGAATCGTATCTCCTATAATTACAGGAACTAACTCTGCACCAGTTCCATTATTAATAGAAATTTTGGGTTTTTTATGAAAATTTAAAATTGTAGATCCATAATTTGTTCCTGCTTCGTAAATGTATGCACCAACAATTGATCCCCTAATAATTGGAGTAGCTGTTATTATACCAACAGAGTTGCCATTAGATCCAATGGAATAATTAACAGTTGCACTAATCTGTGGGTATGAAAAATATTGATAACCAGATCCCGAAGAGGAGAATTTTACATATTTTCCTCTCTGATAATCTGAAAGATATGTTCCACCAATTCCAGCATTTACTAGTCTAAAGTTATTAATATCAACCTTTAATACTTTATATTGATTAGATGAAGAAAGACCACTGATTGTAGTACCATCATAGGTATATGTTACAAAATCTCCATTGTTAAATCCATGATTAGTAAAATTGATGGTATGGTCAAATGTGGATATTCCTGTTGGATTTACAATTACTTTTCTGTTAGAATATCCGCTTCCACCATCAACTACTTTAATTTGAGATAAAGTATTTTTTGCAACAAAAGTTTGGAATTTTTGAAGTCCATATGTATTAATTGTGGTGAAACCAACTGTATTAATACCTGAATTAAAATCTGATAATGAGTTATATAATTGAATTGTCTTGGAATTAACAACTTTTGTATAATAAATGGTGCCATCTCTTAAAAAGGAACCGGAACTTGCATTTGACCCACCAAAGGTAGCAATTCCTATTTGGGAATTACCATTTGGACTATAAATTATAGCATCTCTATCTCTAAGATTGTGATTAGTTTTAAAAGTAATAGTTTCATTTATTAAATCTATTCCACCAGAATTATCAGTGTCTCTTGCATCAAAATAAATTGACCTACGTCTCTTCTCTAAAATAGGTTCAAAAACTCCACCAATTCCATTTCCTCCAGAAACAGCAATAGAAACAACGACATCTAAATCAAAATCTTGAGGGTCAATAAAGATTTTTTCAATAGATCCAGTTATAACTGAATTGGCTAAAGCAGTAACTCCTACTCCAGATTCAATAGTTAGTGTTGGTGGATTAACAACATCGTAACCAGTACCACCATTTAAGACATTGACAGATTCCAGAGGTCCATAATAAACCTTATCTAAGGATTTATAGTTTTGTATTTCAACACCATTAATCAGTATTCCAATTGGACCAGGAGTTGTAACATCACCAGAGTCTGTTGGATTTAATCCAGTAACTGGAATTTTTCTCAATAACTTTTGTGCGGAAATAGTTCTGGTTCTTTGATCTGCTAAAGTAAATGTATGTGACCCATTTGCATTTAGTGGAATATCTAACGGAATATAGTCACCACTTACAATAAATGATTGTGATGCATATAACCTAATATTAGTTTGACTAACAACTTCAACATAATAGAATCCCTCGTCTAATCCAGTAATCGGGATATTTTGTGGAGAATAAAAAACTTTATCACCAGTCAAGAATGGTACTTGAGTAAATCCTTTAGATCCATTACTGGATCCAGTAGAAAAGTCAAATGAGATTGTTGAATATTTTTGAGTAGTAAGATTTTTATCCTGCAAATATACGTTACTTGCCGTAGGAATATCAATTTCAAATATATTTTGTGTTATATTATATGATGGTAATGAATTTGACGCTACATACAGATTTCCCTCATTATCATCATATACATTTTGAACATCCGAAAGTAGTGTATCATTCCCATAATCTAAAGATGTTCCAGAACTGGTTGCCTTTTTAACTCTTCTTCTGATATCAAGATCTCTACCAAAATAAACTTTATTTGGATCTGTGGGATCAAATGTCTGATCATTTAAATCTAGAAGGTTTGATACATTAATAGTATTACCAGATATAGTAGTAATAGTTGCAATAGTTACTGGAGAAGAGACTACAGTTTGAGATCCTCTAATTAGAACTTCAATTGAATCTCCAGACATTAAACTGGATTTATCAACAGTACTATTTGTAGTAAATGATCCTGACGAATAATTTACATAATATCTGGAGCTAGTATTGTAAATAAATGAATTAGCAACAGTTTCCGTGTAAGTTTTATTTAATTCTGGATTTTTAATAATCTTACCTAGATGAGAAACTTTCATTTCCTCACCCTCAATTGATAGTCCAAAATCATTTAAATTGGTGAAATCACTAATAACTCCAGTGATTCTTATCTCAACTTTTTTGGTTAGATCATTATCTTCATATCCATAATAAGTTTCATCGGATCTGATATCATCAGCAGTTGCAATTGCATACTCTACATTAGAGCATCCTAAAAATTGATTAATAGTCTTTTCAGCATATGAAATAGTATTATTTCCAGATACAACTGTCCCAGAAGCAGGAAAACCAAGTGTGGAATCTACAGTAATAACTGATGATCCAGGAGATACATTTTCTACAACTTTTGTTTTTGGTGAAATATTGAAATCGCCTTGAATCTGTGTATTTTCATCAAATCCAACATAAAGACCAAGTTTATAATAAACTTTATTTTTTCTAGTTAAAATTTCAACCTCTGAAACTGAAGCATTAGTTCCATAGTCGGTTGATTTTCTAATCGTCTGACCAACAAGTTTATTTGGATCTCCAGAAATTCTTTCTGCAACAACAAGTTGTCTTCTTATAAAAACTGAAGATGACGGTTTAATTAGAAATTGCTCTAGATCAATAACTTTAGGATTTACTCCATAAAGAATATTAAAAAGAATTCTAAATGACTGATCTGTACCTTTTGATTTATAAAAATCTCTTGCCTGTTTTATAAAATTTCCAACCTTCAATTCTGGAATAAAATCCTTATCCTCAAGTCCAGGAGTAAAGGTATATTTAATTTTCTTATAAAATTCTTTCAGGAATAGGGAACTTAGATTCTCTACCTTAGATCCTTCGGTATGAGTCGAGGTATTAGTTTGACTGAATACCAATTCTTCTTGATCATTTGGTGCATGATAACTGGTAATTCCACTAAATCCTCTAATACATCCAGTGAAAGTATTGGTGGTAATTCCAGTATAGGTGATGATTTCATCATCAATTTTTAAAAGTCCGTATTGATTTGGATATCCTTTTGTACTTGTTACGCTAACTATTCCGGAAGTTGAGGATAGATTCGCTGATAGGGAGGTAATGCCTACAACAACTTCAGGAATCAGATTATCAAGTTTTAGATACTGATCTAAATTTTCGGCAATATCAATCGTACCTCCCTGATACTCTTGGGAGATGTAGTATTGCTTTAAAAATTCTGAGGATTTTGGGCTTTCGTCTAATATAAACTCTGGTAATTGATTTTCTACAATTTGCTGAACTTTTACCCTAGCATCAAAACCAGTTTCTATCATCTTATGACCTCGTTAAATCTCCATTGGAATAACTTGATGTGTAATAATCTTGTGAGAATGTCACGCCAGATATATTATCTCCAGATGCAATAACATCTTTAACCATATTTATTGAACTTTTTGTAACGTCAAAATAGATATACAAATCTTTCAATCCAATAATATCATTTGATTCTGGATATGCTTGGATTTCAATTATATCATTACCTTTTTCCGTCGATGTAATAATAATATATTCAGGAAGTCCAAGAATAATTTCACCTTTTGAATAATCTACGGACCCAGCTGATTTGGAAATTATTTGAACATTTCCACTTTGGTCATATTTGAACAATGCCAAAACTCCTTTATTGCTTCCATCAAGAGTTCCATTAGCATTTTTATTTGGAGTATCCATAATATAAATTGTTCCAGACTGTCCAGAAATTGTAAATCCAGTTGATTTAATATTAGAACCTAAAGGATTAATGTGCAGTCTATTGCCAAAGCATAATTCATATTGAACTGCCTGATTTAGAAGTGCTTTTAAATCTCTTCTAATTTTGACCTTTGTGATATTTGATGTAATTGCCACATCAGTATTATCAATGATTTGTTGTATTTTACTATACTTAAATCTCCCACCAAACTTATTCAAATCGACAGAATTTGAATAAGTTGTTAAAGATTGAAGAACTTTAGTTCTCAAATCATTTACGGATGAAACTTGAGAATAATTATAGTAAATTGATGAATCAATCTCAACATAGAGAATTTTAAGATCCATAATCTTTTGATTAATTCCAGCAAGGGAATATTGCTTTAACTTGAATAAGATTTGTGATTTATTAAAGTCAGAAACAAATGTACCATTTTTTGGTTTAATACTAATTGATACTGTTCCATATTCTGGCGGATCCAAATCTTCACCACCAATTACCGAAACAGATTCTGTATCGGGATAAATTGATTTGATGATTGCCTCATAATCTCTTGCCGTTACTGCACGATATTGGCTTGAATAAATTCTTGGTGCAAAATATTTGATAGAATCAATTGATTCGATGTCTCCACCATTTTGGGAAGATTGAACAGTTGTGATTGAAATTGCATTGTTGGAAGTAATTGGTTGATCCGCAGAACCTCTGAATGTTCCTGAAAAGGAGAATCTTGAGGCACCATTACCTTCCTTACCATCAGTAACAATGTATGATACTGTAATGACAGAATTATTATCTAGTTTTCTACCAATAACTCCATCACCAAACAGAAGTTCATATTTTTCATCCTGAACTTCTTGGATCAGATAGATGTTGGAGGTTCCATTAACTTCAAAAATATTATTGGCAAGAGCATATTCAATCCCATTTCCACTATCTGTAGGACCCTTTACATAAACTCTAATGGTTGATGTATCCACATATGAATTATCAATAACAAATCTCTGGTCCAATGACCCATCAACTACAAATTGTTTTTTGAGAAATGTTCCTTGATAAATTTCTAGATCTGTAAATGAAGCTACTGAGTTGGTAATATTTGCCGTATAGTTTTCTGGTATTGAAAAAATGTAGGAGGTATTATCAACACTTCCTACACATACGAGACCTGCTTGGAGCGTGAGGGTGGCACTACTGACTGCTGCATCTATTTGCGCGTCAAAAGAAACAAGTGCCTTAGAGGCGGTCCTAGAGCGTGGAACGTAACCAATATTTCTTGCAAGAGAAACTACATTTTCTCTGAGTGTTGCAGAATCCAAGAAGGATTCGTTCACAATCATATTTGAGTTAAATGCTGTGATATATGTATTATACGCTAGCGTATCAATCAGAATTGAAAAGTTTGATCCTTCAAAGTCAAAGTCCGTGAAGTTAGAATTCGCACGGAGATAATCTTTGATGGACGCTTTTATCTGATCAAAATCTAGATTTGTAAACTTAGTAAAAGGCATTTTATCTGGTTGCCTCTAATATGAATGAAAATTCTTGTGTTGGAAATTGTTGTCCGACAATATCAAATATCAAAGTAATTGAAAATGCATTATTATCTGGTTGTGGATCAACTAAGACTTGAAGATTATTAACTCTGGGTTCGTAATTGGTAATTACTGCCTCAACCTGTGCCTGAATATTTGTCGCAGTACCATAATCAACAAAATCAAATAGGCTAGAATAAACTTGTGATCCAAGAGATGAATTAAAAAATCTCTCGGTAAGTTCAGTCTCTACCAGATTTCTAACGGATCTACGAATCGCATTTTCATTAAGTAATACGGGTAAATCCTTTGTCACCGGATGGGGTTCAAAGGATAAACTAATATCTTTAAATGATCTAGATATCCTTTGAATTGCCATCGGACAAAAAAGTTCTCCCTTTATTTATAGTTATTTCCAGGGTGATCCATAGGATGGTTCGGTCCCATATGACCAATCATCATAATCTTCATCATTACGGATTTTTTCGTGCAATTCAATCTGTTTTTTGAAGTTATGTTTTGGTGCCGTATCGTGCATAATCTCTTGGATTACACGTTGTGGAGGAGTTGAATCATAATCTGTGATTAATTTTGAGGTTCCCCACATTTCTCTCATATAATCTGAGTCTCTATCGACTGGTAAGTTGGACATTTTAGCTCCTGTTTTAATGAATAAAACAGAACTTTTATAAAGGAGGTTGCTATCTCCTTATCTCTATTTAACGATCCAGTTCCCGAAATTTATAATTGTCCGAATTTAGATATTTTAATAGTTCTAGCACGATCAATTTTGGATTTCCGGTGCCACAGGTATAGGCATCGATGGCAATTGTACCTTCCTCTGGCCAGGTATGACAAGAAACGTGACTTTCTGAGAGTGCAATGACGATTGTAATACCTTGTGGGATGAAACAATGTTGATAAATGTTGAGAATTGTCATTCCGGCACGTTTAATACCGTGCTCCATTGCCTCCTGAATGGCAATTCCATCATTTAGAAGATTGAATTTTACATCATACACCTCTAAGAGAAGGTGCTTACCCATCGAAAATTGTTTCAATTCTTATATTCCTACGAAATTTTATTTATTTAATATAAAAACCCTTACGATGATAATCTTTATCTTCTATGAATGTATAATTTTGCATATTTTCTACCTTTTCTTCATTCCATACCGGTATTGCTATGGTATTATCATATCTAAAGTCTGGATTTTGGCGAAAATGAACTTCGATTAGATTTCCACCAATAAATTCACAATTAATCCATTCATAATCTCCCTTTAATTTTAATAAAATTGGAGGAAATTCAATCTTTTGATTTATTTTTTCCCATTTTCTCCATTTATAAAGAGGATCCGTATTATCTTTTTCTCCTCTAACCACTAATTCTGACTGACCATCTTTAAAATCTACACTTAAATGCTCACCATTGAAAATTTCGCACCAAAATTCTGATGGATGAAAGTGATCGGTCCATTCATACACATATTCTTGACGAGCAAAGCGCCCCATACCAAGCAAATTGAAAGATGGACGAATAATATAAAAGTCGGGTTTGGGAACTGGGACTCCAACAGGACCACAGTTATAACCCAAAACCCGACTTAGAAATAATTTATTATAAATCCATAGATCGTCCTGATGAATATTTTTCCATTCATCATTTCCATCTAGTAGATACATTACCTTCCTTGACCCCTATACTTTTTACGAGCTCTGTTACGAGACGTAGCGGCATACTTAGTATTAGAACCACACCCTTGACGAGTGTTTTTGGGACGAGACTCAATGAGCTTCGCACCACTCAGTGATTTTTTAACTGCCATAAGTAATCTCCATAATTTCAGTTTCAAGTTCTTCGGGATGTGGAGAACCTGACTGGTAGAATTCCATTGCCAGATCCTCCATTGTATTGAAATATTCTTCTTCTGTAAGATTGGAGTAAATTTTACGCCCCTTACATATGATATTGTATTTCGTAGAATTGTTAGACATTCAACCTTAGATAATTCGTGTCTTCTCGTGACCAACTCTGATACGAGGATCGCACCAGATTTCAAATCCTGCTTCCTTTGCATCCAAACAGAAGCTTACATCTTCTCCACACATATCCTGAACCTCACCAGATTCAAAGACTTGCATCTTAGGAGCAAACCAAGGATACTTCATTTCGGGATGTTCGAACACTCCGTTCTTGATCAGTAGCCAACCAAATCCAGCATAATCAACTGTAAATGGCTTACGACGCTTACTCATCGTTTCAAGAGTTTCGTGATTCATTACGCCACCATTATTGCGGAAGTCATCTTCTTCCATCCAGTGTGCGACTGATGTGGTATTACCATCTTCGGTACAGTACCAGCCGGATGCAATATCACGATCCATTAGAACCAGTTGGAAGAATTGCTGAGTGTTGAATACAATGTCAGAATCAATCCAGAGTTGCCAATCGTATTTGAGTTTGCCGTCCCAGGGAATTTGATCAGGACCGCGTAGTACATTTGCTCCAAGACATTTGCAACGTGCAAAGTTCACCATTGAAGAGTAGTCTTGTGAAATCTGAATACTTGCTCCGGCCTGAACCAAATCAAAACAGAGTTGTACGAAGTTCTTCAGATAGGTATAAGAAACTCCTCTTCCTGGTAGGCAAAATACGACCGATTTGCCTTGAACCATTTGTCTTGCCAAGTCATAGTCCCATTCTTGATCTGCAGTTTTTGCGATGGGTGCTTTTGCTTTAACAGTAAATCCTTTAGCCATAATTGAGTGTAATTACTTCAATATCATACAGTATTATGTAGCAATTGTCAATCCACCTCGTGTTCGGTAATCACAATCTCATTTCCATCCAGATTGAATTCTACCTCTGTATCCTCATACCAAGAGAGCTCATTAATCATCCATTCAGGAATATTGACATAGTACTCTCCAGTAATTGGATCGACCTGTACGGGCTGAATATTTTCTCCGAAATTTTTTTTCATTGGCAAGAAATATTTTTTGCTTTTTCACCTTATATATGAATTATCAAACTTGAGGAATGATTTTTTATGGTGAAAATTTTTTTATATTGTGCCTGATACTTATCTCGCTTGGGTAACACTTTGTAGGTTAGGGTAGTGTTGCGTTTTTCAACGCGCGCCGCGCCGGGGGCGGACGGCGGCGCCGCATAACTGCCAAACACGAACCTATAAGGATGCCCCCCACCCCGAAGGGCAGGGGGCAGGGAGTGGGTCAGGCAGCGAAGGAGAGTCGCTTTGCCTCTGGGTTGCAATAGTACCGATTGCCGGGCCCAGACCATCCCTGCCATGAGGTGTGCATGTCTGCCAACTCAGCAGCAGGCAACCCATCATCCTGCCATCCACGGGTGTGGGTGTTCGCCTGACCTTTGCCCGCTTCCACCAATTCGTCGCCGTTCCATTTGGGAAGGTTGCTCACCTTGGTGCCCACCCATACGGTCTGACGGGTCACGAGGTCGGATGCTTGGTTGTAGAGTGCCATCGGTTTGGTTGGTTGGTTACTTGTGAATTGTAGCACGGAACGGGGGGGGCGACCCCTTAGAGCTCGCCCATCATCCCCAGCATCTCTGCCTCATCAATTGCGGGGTCGTTCCACTTGACCCCATCGCGGGTCTGCCCCAGCATCCGCCCGATCTGACCATCGGTCATGCAACGGACGAACTTCTTCCATGGGGTCTCATCGGTGCCGCAGTACTCTACACACGCCTTGGCGGTGTTGTACAGAAACTCATCGTTGCCGATCCAAAGGGCAGCATTCCAGGTCTGGTAGTTTGCCCAACCGTTGTAGGTGTTGCTGGTCATGAGGGGGTGAGGTCGTTTGGTTCTTCCTTATCCTACAGGCAACCCCCCGCCGGTTTGGCAGAGGGTGTGCCAGCTGTCAGACTGTCACCAGATGATGGGAGTGCCATCGGTATCGGTTACAGTGCCCGCCTCCTGATCGGCGGCGATGCTGTCCAGGATCTGCAGCAGATCGGCGCCAGTGTTGGCACGGTTCAGCAGAGCAGAGGCAATTTCAAAAGTCATGATAAAGTGTAAAACAGGGTGGTTTGAGTGAGGGTGTCTTTAGAGCGCATCCCATTCTCTTTGATGTTATGCCAGGCGCATGGAGGAGAAGAAAGGAATCACAGAGAATTCAGTTCCCCACTTAGACCGAAGGAACCAAGTCCAGTTCTTTTGGAATACACATTCGCCAGGCAATCCGTGCTCCTGAAGAATAGCATTCAGGCGGGACTTGGTGGTAGTGGTCTGCCAACCGCCATCAAAGAGGCGAAGGAAGTTGTCGCCGACTTCTGCAATTTTGTTCCCGTGAAGGAATACAAAACTCACGCCGTCGATAAACTGAACTTCAGTGTTTTTCAGTTTCCAATCAACCTTGTTGGTGATGGCAGCGTTCATTTGGCGTTCGATCTTCCGCATTGGTTGGTCTCCTTTGGTTGATGTGTTAATTGTAGCAGGTCAGGGGGTGTGGTCTAGGGGGGGTTGTGCCAGTTTCCCAGCTGTCACATCAGGCGCAGATTGAAGGGTTTGTGCAGGATAGCATAATCCTCCATTGACTGATCAAAAATATCATCAATCATTTTGGTAATAGCATCCCAGGAGTTAATCGGTTTTTGAACTTCTTTGGCAGTTTTGACCCAATTGCCGCACTCTTTGATGATCACGAACTTGGTGGAAGTTTTCATTCTAAAGGTGAAATGGTTTGAGATGGGGCACCGATCTCCCCTACAGTGTGGAAAGGGGTCTGTGGGATTGCTCCCGCCGTTCCTCCCCTTATGAACATATTAT
>Ga0114974_10000564_pt1 | contig 30652 bp, 23 predicted proteins | sample S_130206_EF_Meta_FD_87318 | JGI IMG/M metagenome (GOLD analysis project Ga0114974, IMG submission 87318) | Freshwater microbial communities from Lake Simoncouche, Canada to study carbon cycling - S_130206_EF_MetaG | ecosystem: Environmental > Aquatic > Freshwater > Lake | place: Lake... | reverse complement strand
GATATTTCAGTGGCGGAGTAATGTGGTGGATGCGTGGTGTTGTGTGGCTAGGTAAGAGTGGTACCTCTATCCCTTTACCCTTAGGCAAGGTAAAGGGTGAGGCAGTCATGCAACACTCCTTACGGACCCTTGATCACGAAGGGTCACGCATCCACCACATTCATCGGGCAAAAAGACATACGCTCGACCTACGCGCTTAAATCCTTACCCCGCGCCCTCTCTCTTCCCTACAGTCTAAGTAAGTAAGATGTCTGGACCCTTCAACTCGCCCCCGGGCAGCGTGCGCGGCCCGGGAAGCACCACCGCACCGGCAAGCGGGGCGCGCGCGCACGACGTGCCCAGCCCGCGCAACGGCTTTCGAGGCTCAAGCTCAAGCTCAAGCGAGTGCTGCTGCGACGGGCTGCCGCGCGCGGGCTGCCCCATCCACGGCGCCAACGGCAACAGCCGGTCCTTCCTCGAAGCGCTCGAGGTTGGCCTCCAGGCCTCGCCGGCCCCACCGCCTGCGCCGCCGGCCTCGCCTCAGAGCTTCATGCTGAGCTCGGCCATGCAGCCGGCCCTGCTCGAGACGCTCGTCAAGTTCAAGCCCGAGCTGAAGAAGACGATGGAGGAGGCCATCGACGGCACCTGCTGGGACGAGGACTTCAAGCCCTTCAACGACCAGCTGGAGGACATCACCGAGATGGTGAAGGCCGTGAAGGTGCAGGTCACGAAGATCGCGGAGCAGAGCTGGCACCAAACCTGGGCCAGCGAGTTCGCGCGGCTGAAGGACGAGGTGCGGCGCATCGCAGGCGAGTCTAGCGCCAACGGTGTGCTCATCAAGGACATGGCAGTGGACCTGCACAAGTCATGCCGCCGCAACGCGCAGCTTACCGGCGAGCGCAACGCGAGCCGGGCGCGAGTCAAGGCTCTGCAGGCCGAGCTGCGCCACATCAAGAGCGGCAAGGGCGGCGGCGGTGGCGGCCCTGCGCCTCCTGACCCGCCGCGCGGCCCTGACCGCGTTGAGGCCATCTCGGACTCTGAGGCGGGCGAAGAGGAGGAGGAGGAGGGCGCGGAGGGCGCGGAGGGCGAGGAGGAAGGCGAGGAGGAAGGCGATGACGAGATCGAGGAAGACTCGGAGCCCGAGGAGACCGCGCGCCTGGCGTCGAAGCGCGCGCGCCCTGCCGCGGCTGCTGCGGCCGCGCGCCCTGCCGCGGCTGCTGCGGCCTCAAGCTCAAGCTCAAGCAGCTCAAGCTCAAGCAGCTCAAGCTCGGGCATGCTCGCCTACAGCAGCGGAGGCTACAAGCCGCTCACGATCCAGGCGCAGGCGGAGCTGGCCGCGAGCGCGCGCAAGGCCGCGGACGCCATGCTGGCCATGCCGCGCGTCAACCACAAGTACTGCTCGCTGTGCGACTTCGTCTTCGGCAGCGTGTCGGAGGCGGTGGAGCACTACAATTCGGCCGCGCACGCGGCGCGCAAGTAGGCGTGGGCAAAAAAAGCGGCAAAAAGAGAACTCGGGTCCCGAAAGTGCAGCGTAACAGCAGGGTTCATCAGCAGCCATCGGGGAGGGAACGAGTAGGGGAGGCGAGGCGAGGTGGAAGGGGAGTGTGCATGGGGCAAAAAAAGCGCGCGCGCGCGGGGCAAAAAGAAGTCACCGTCCACATGCTCGCGCAGGGCTCATAGGCTAGCGAGGCCATTGCGATAACGCTTCAACACATGCTTCCATGGTGACTGTCTGATGACAAGTAAGTAACACTTGCGCAGGGCTGAAATCAGATAACGCTTAACCGCATTACTACTTATCGCGTAGCACGCTAAAAATCAGCTACGAATCAAATAGTCAAGTCGCTATATATACGGAGTGGGTGTTACACTCTTTGCGAGTTCGGCCTTCTTCCGCTCCGCCATCTCCCGCCTCACGAACTGCACTGCCGGGCGTTGGTAGACGCGGCTGCGCTGCGCCAGCGCGCGCTGTGCCCTGCGGATCTGCGCCCGCTTGGCCGCGCAGAAGCTGCCGGCTGGCACCTTGCACCTGTACCTGTGCGCCATGGCGGGCGGCGCGCGCGCACCAACGGCTCTGCAAGTGCCTCGGGGTGACTCTTAAGAGACCCCGAGCCGCCCGTCTCCCTCTTATAACTCACCTCGAGGCACTTGCAGAGCCGTTGGTCTGTCACAAATGTTCGTCGTCCCTGCGAATGACGCAGTGCATAAGTGGACCGCGGTGTTCAAGGACGGCACCTCGACGTCCTTCGGCGCGCGCGGAATGGACGATTATACACTGACGCGCGACAAGGAGCAGCGCGAGCGCTACCGCGCGCGGCACAAGAAGGACCTCGAGTCTCGCGACCCCCGGAAAGCGGGACTGCTCTCTTACTACCTTCTTTGGGGACCACACCCAAACCTGCGCGCCAATATCGCTGCTTATGAGCGTAAGTTTCACGTCTAGCTCCTGCGCAGCCTCTTGTGCCGCCTCACTGCCCCAAAAAAGCGCATGCTGTCGTCGCTGTCCGAGCCACTGGAAGAGCTGCTGGAATCCGTTGAGCACTCCGAGCCAGACGAGCTTTCTTCGTCACTAGACTCGTAGCCTCGCAACATCATCCGCCGATAGTTAGTGCCTCTCTGTGGCATCTCGCCGCCCTTTTTCTTTTTCCCAGCAATCGTTTCGATGAGCCTCTTCGGGGCCTTCTTTTCTCGATTGCTTGGTGGCCTGGGCGCTGGCGCTGGCGCGGGTGCTGGCGCTGGCACAGGCGCGGGCGCTGGAACAGGCGGAGGCGGTGGTGGCCCTGGCGGCGGCCCCGGCGGTGGCCCTGGCGGCGGCCCCGGCGGCGGTCCTGGTGGGGGCCCTGGCGGTGGCCCTGCTGCCGCGGCACCGGGCCTCGGCGGCAAAGCCGGGAAAGGAGGCATCGGGGCTGGCTGTGGGAATCCAGCAAGGTTGACGCCTGCGCCTGGCGTCCTAAACCTGCTCAATAGCCACCGGTAGCCACTCCTGTTGTTTACCGCATTGGCAACTGCGTTGTTCCGCAATGCGCCGCCAGGGAGCCGAAGCAACCGGTTGAGGTCAAAGTTTTCAGTTAGGGCGTTTCCCAGGTTGTACGGCACGCCATGCTGGTCGCCCGTATTTGCCGTGAACCGCTGCAAGTTTTGCCGCCTTTTGAAGTCTACGATGTTTGCAATGTGAGCTTGGGTCATGTAGTCAAGCTGGCCGGCTGTCTCGTCGTAGGGAGCGGCTGCAAGCTGCGCGTTCGTAATCCGCCGCGCATAAAGAGCTCCGTTTCTGTTAGGCCGAGCGTTTGGCGCACCAACCACGGCACCAGCAGGAAGGCCCGCAGTGTGCCACCACCTTGCATTTTCTCCAAGCAACCGCTGAACTAAGCCTGCCCGGCCAGGGTAGCCGCGCCGGCCGCCCTCCATAACGTCCATGGCGCCGCGGCCCATCAAGGTCGCACGCCCCACTGCCGTGTTGCCCTGTGGCGGTGTGTTTGCCGGTCCAGCTGCCTGTTCAAACTGCGCGTTAAAAGTCGCAGCTCCTCCAGGCTGTTTGTGGTGGGACACGGGAGGCGCGGCCATCCGCGCAGCCGCAAGCTCTGCACGTGCTTCGAGCTCGACACGCGGCCGGTTTCTAAAGCGGCGCCGATAAGGCCTGTTTTCGATATGCCGATCAGCTAAGATCGCCTTCCACGTTCGAAACCTTTTTATCAGGGCCTGCTGCAGCACATACCTGATCTTATAAACGCTTCGCGCGCTCAACGGACCATGCCTTCCGTTCGTGAGAGGGTTGTTTGGACCTGCCCTCACAGCTCCATTACGGCTAAAGAGCTGAGCATATCTTTGACGCGTGCGCAGCAAAGCTTGCAAAGCTGCAGGCGCGCGGAAAATACGACCACCTGGATCAGCCATTTACGAGCTGAAGTGGAAGGATGTCGGCTCTGATTGGTACGATGTATTATAGCCGATACATACCCGCGTCAAAAAAGCCAAGAACTGGCTTTGTGCCCTCAAATGGTTTCTACGCATATGCGTCGCCCACCGGAGACCCATACGACCTGCTCCACTACACTATCTACTCTACCACGCTGCTGGCCCGAACATTACCCCCTGGTTATGGGCCTGTGCCGCCTGCGCCGCCGCCAGTCTTCACAGCCACGGGTGGAACCATAACAGATGTTGGATTGTACCGTCTGCATACGTTTACGAATGCAGCTGCATCAGAAACATTCACGGTGGTTTTTAATCCAAGCAACCTTACAGCTGTCGAGATGTTTCTTGTTGGCGGAGGAGGGGGTGGCGGAGCGTGGTCTGGTGGCGGTGGAGGCGCCGGGAGGGTCCTGAGGGCTACATACAACATGCCTCCTGGTGCGTATACAGTGACTGTTGGCAATGGTGGCGGGCCAGGTTCGATGGACGTCAGTGGACCAACCGGCACTCCATCGTCTCCTGGTTCAGCATCGACTATTGGGAACCCCGCAGTCTTTGCTTCGGCACCTGGTGGCGGCGCTGGAGGTAACCTTGATACAAACGCAGGTGGAAACGGAGGTAGCGGCGGCGGCGGGTCTATTTCAGTTCAGCGTGCCAGGGGTATAGTCGTATCTAGTACTCTTACACTGGGATCACTGATCAACGATCTGGGCTTCAACGGTGGCACTGGAACTACATCCGGAAACTCACCTGGTTGTGGCGGGGGCGGTGCACAAGGCATTGGCGGAGGAATTGTAAGCCCCAACGTGACTACTGTCCGGGGAGGACTGGGAGGCAACGGTTATTACTATAGCTTGAATGGTCAATATTATGCCGGCGGAGGGGGCGGCGGCAACGGAGACGGGTCATTATATGCTGGCCCAAATGACCTAGCAACGGGCGGATTGGGTGGAGGCGGAGCTGGCGCTCAGTATACACCTGGAGTAAATACTAACGGAACTAACGGTGCTGCCAATCGGGGAGCTGGCGGTGGTGGTGGATACGCTGGTACGATTGGATATGTTTACGGAGGCGGAGGTGGGTCTGGGATTGTGATCCTTTCATACCTAATCCCGTTGCCACGCCTCCCCTACTCCTGCGTTGTGGACGCCGGTGACGTTGTAGACGCCGCAAGCCTCACCAGCGCAGGCGGCACAGGCGGCAGGTGCGCCAGAAGGGGGTCTGGCTTTCCCCCACCCTCAAACCCCTCAAAACCCTTGTTACCGAAAGACTCCGGAAGCTCGTACTCGTCGCGCGTCTTCATCCACGCAAGGCGCAGCGCCGCAAGGTCGTTGAGCTCATCGGTGATTGTCTGCGGAGCAAGGCAGAAGCCTGTCTCTGTGATCCAGAACTCCCATCCAGCCTTGTCGAAGATATCCTTACGAAGCATGTTGTCCGTCTGAAGCGACGAGGCAAGGGCTGGGCGCGCGCTCTTGCTCAGGATGATGCGAAACTGGTACGGAACGAAGCGAGACGAGACGGACCGGAGCGGCACGCAGAGGTGGGCGAAGGACTGGAACATCGCAATGTGCTGAGGCGGTGCGTTTGCGTCGTCAAAGCCATCGAGCGCAAAGTGCACGCACTTATCGGCGCTCTTGATCACCTCGTCCAGGAAGACTTCGGTAAGCTTAGGCAGCATATACTTGATCCAGAAGGCCCGGCGCGAGTCCTCGTCAACAATCCCAGAGGCGATGTGGTCACGAGAAACGTCTGCGGCGAGACCGATGAAGTGGTTCGCCGTGGCAACGGATAGACCGACGTTGAATGACATTTCCAGCCGTTTGTTGGTGGGGTCTTTAACGAGTTTTGTTCAATCACTCTCCTCGTCGCTTTCCAGCTCCCGGATGCCGCTGTGCGCAGCAGCCTGCGACGCGTAGATGGCAGCCGTGTTCATCTCGTCGTCCCCGCCCCCCGCCGCCCCTTCGTCCTCCTCCTCGTCCACCCCAGGCATCTGGCTCATTGACGACGAGTCAAGGCACCAGCAGAGGTAGCTCGTAAGCTTCTCCTCGTCGGACACTGATGAGCGCGCCTCCGCGGCTGGCGAGCCCTGCCACTTAGGGCGCATGGCCGGCCACGTGTTGAGGATGTAAGGCACCTCGCCAAAGCCCGTCTTCGTTGCCATGATGGGCGCCATGAAAACGCGAGCGTCCAGCTTGTCGCGCCCGTCGTCTGCCTTCTCGGTCATGCGCATGAAGAAGATGGCGTCGTTAGGGCTGCAGTTCTTAACTGAAGGCTGGCTCTTGAGCGTCACGGGAACCTCGCTCAGAGACAGCTGCCAGTCAACACCCGTCTCGTTGAAGCACGTCACGTTCGCACGGCTGCGCTCCTTCGCAAAGAGGTTGATTGCCTCCTTCACCATGTGTTGCATGGTCTTGATGTCGTCCTCGTTGACATGGATTGCGCTGGACGACGCGGCACTGGGCGATATCGCGCTGAGCTGGGCCATATCAACTGACGATTGACTGACTACTTCCGCATGGACCGCAGGCGAGCCATAAACGCTTTTGTTTATCTTTCGTGACTCTGGGTTGCACTGCTTTACGCGTCCTCGTCCTCTAGCTCTGCGCCGAAATCTGCGCGCGACAGCGCTCGGAAGCTGCTGCTCCCAACTGCCGTGTCGCTCACGTTGCCACCGCCCGCGCCGCCCGTGTTTGCGCGGTTTGGGGGCTCGGCCGCCCAGCGTGACGCCTCGGAGGCCTCGCTGCTCACCGCAATGCGGCGCTTGGCCGCCGACTCCGGGGGCTTGTCCAGCATCTTGAGCAGGTTGAGCGCAGGGCGCGGCGGGCCATCAGGGCCGCTGGCGCCCGTCTCGTGGGGGTCACGCATGAAGCCGTCGGGCTTGAAGCGCTCCTCCTCGCCGCCGCCAGCCGAGCCGCCCGTGTCGCCCAGCTCGCGGTTCTCGAAGATGATGTGCTCGGCCGCCAGGGTGATCATGAAGCCGCCGCCCACGTTGGTCCAGTAGGCGGGGCGGAAGAGCAGGTGGTGAATGGCCGTGTTGCGGCCCATGTCGCCGGGGCCGACGAAGCGCACGTGGCCTGCGCCGAGGCCTGAGAAGCTTGACGCCTTGTGCGGCAGCGTGTCCCGCACGATGGGCATGCTGCTGCCGTGGAAGTCCTGCGCCGTGTGGCCCGTGACCATCGAGAAGCGCGTAGCCGTTGGCGGCAGCGGCGACGTGCGCGCAGACCACACGGCGCTCTTGACATACTGGCCGGTGCGCCCGTCCGCCATGATCACAGACTCGATCTCGAGGGAGCGCCCGCTGATGCGCAGCTTCAGGCGCCCATCGTAAAGCGGCTCGCCAGTGGCGCTGATGGGCGCCAGCCGCTTCTGGCGCTTGAGCGAGATGGCGCTCGGGTTCTTCTTGATGTAGTCGCCCTCCGCGGGGCCGAAGATCTTGGTGCTGTTCTCGATGAGGAACTTGTCGAACTCCTTGTCCAGCTGGTCGAGGCTATTCCAGGTGCGCTCGTCCAGCTTGACGGAGAGCGTCAGCTTGTTGGCGGCGTGGATGGCGGCCACCGTCGCGCACTCCATGGGCATGTCCACGGCGTACGCGGCGAGCGGCGCCTGGCCGGCCGTCACGAGCTTGTACGAGGTCTTCTCCGGGAAGGTGTCGATGTAGCCGATGCGGTCGCCCGGCTTCATTAGCTTGAAGCTCACGTTGCCCGCCCACAGCATCGGAAGCGTCTTCACGGCGCCCGTAGACCAGCTCATTTTTTCCGGCGTGTAGTGGCAGTTGGTCAGATGACGCGTCAGATGACAGTCGGCTGACGTTCTGGGAGTGCGAGTTTTGGGTGAAACATTAATTGTGCGCGCGCCGGTCGCCAACCCCGCTTTTGACCAACCCCGCTTTTCAGACACCCCTGGTAGGGGGGTCACCGATTGTGGTGACTGGCGCAGCCACGGCCGTTGGCGTGGTGTTTTCCACGTCCATCGAGGTGACACAGCTCTTGCCACAGCAAACGGACCTGATCCTCTTGTGGTTGGCCGCATTGAACAATGGGACCACAAAGCGATAGATCACAAACAACGCGACTGTGAAGGCTGTGCCTACGCCACCAGCAACCAACGTCTGATTAGAGTCGGCCATTGTAAGGTGAAATGGCAACTGGGTCAGGTAAGCCGGACCCAGAGTTAGAAAAGGTAAAGGCAGAGCTCGCAGAGCTTAACAGAGAACTTCAGATCCAACGCGACGAAATGGGCTTTCTAGATGAAAAAATTGCAACGTATTTTCAGGCAGGCCGTGAAGATGCTGTCGTAAAGCTAGCCAAGGAGCGTGTCAAGGTCCAGCGCATAGTTGACCTACTCATGTACCAGAAGGAAGAAGTTGAGAAGCAACTTAACATGATGGTACCAGGCGCTGTGTCCAAGTATACTCCGACCAACCTAGCTTTAGATTTGCTTGCTAAAGATCGAGTGGATCGAGTGGCGCCAGCAGCGGCGCCAGCAGCAGCGCCAGCAGCGGCACCAGCAGCGGCGCCAGCAGCGGCAGTAGCAGAGGCCAAGGCCCGTGAGCGAGGTAAGAAACTCGAGAGTCTCCGAGCGCAATTCGACGACACGGTCAGGCGTCACGACGCCCTTGTCGAAGAGAACGAGGAGGTTTATCAGGCTCATCGTGCAGTGGCCCTGAAAATTCACAACAAAGCACAGCCTCCTTCAGAAGCAGAAAAGGCTGAACTTGTTCAAGAAGGCAAGGTTCTTCAGCGTCGTCTAGCAGAACTAGACGCTCGGATAGAAAACCTTAGCGAGAAAATGGGTCAACTTGCAGCAGAAATCAAAAAGTTCGGCCCGCAAGGCCCAGAAGGCAGGGGCAAAGGCAAGCGCAAGCGGCAGCATAAGCTCAAGGGCGGCGACCTCGGCGACGACATCCGCCGTGCGCTCGACCCCAACCGCAACGGCCTCAACCAGTCGATCCAGAATACCGGAGCCGCCATCAACCAGTCGGTCCAGGACACGAAGCAGAAACTAGACCAGTCGATCCAGAACACTGGCAGAGTCCTCGGCGACGCCTTTGATCCGAACAAGAACGGCCTTGCCGCGGCAGTCAATGCCATTGGCGATAAGCTCAAGGGAGTTGACTGGAACGACGTTAAGAACAAGCTCGGCGATGGCCTTGACCCCGCCAAAAACGGCGTCAGCGAAGCCTTCAATAAGTTCGGCGGCGATGCAACCCGGGCGTTCGAGGAGCTCGGAAACAAGATCAAGGAGTCCGCGCAGCGCGACAAGGCCACCCTCGATGCCGCCTTTGCGCCCTTTGTTGCCGAGTTTACGAACCCGAACAGCGCCTTGGCCCAGTTTGTGCAGTCTGCTGGCATCCCTATTTCCGCAGACGAATGGAAGAAAAAGTTCGAGGACCCCGAGACTTACTTTACGATTCTCAGCGTGCTCGTTACCGCGGCCGCGTCCGTTGCGTCGGCAGGACTCGCAGGCCCTGCTACGTTCGCAGCTGCACAGGCGCTCATTGCCGGAACCCGAGTCATCACGAAAGCAGCCATGGGAAAGCCTGTCACACCTGGAGACATCGCAGCCGTTGTGACCGCTGCGGTCCCTGGCGCAGGCGGTGGCACGGCGACGACGTGGCTCGAAGTTGCGAAGCAGGCCACCAAACAGGTCGGCGTCTCGCTTGTCAAGACAGCTGCAAAGAACGTCCTCAGGTCGAACAAGGACGGTCTCATGGAGGCAGGCAAGACCCTTGCCACCATGTCCCAGGCAGCAACGCCCAGCCCTCCTGCGGACGGCAGCGCGCCTAGCGAGCCCAGCGCGCCGGCGCCCAGCGAGTCCAGCGCAAACGCCGGCCCCTTGGGTCAGCAGGCGCCCCAAGAGTCCTATGATCTCGCGAGGAGCATCCAGCTACCCACCCAGCAGCTCAGCGCGAATTGGGCATCTGAACAGGACAACGACATGGCAGAGCAGCTAAGGAAAAAGGCACGCGGTGAAGCTTACTACGACTACGACAGGGGTGATTTTGTCAACCCGTCAGCGTCACAAGCCGAGCCTGAATCATCGGGAGGGTTTGATGGTGGATTTGGGCAGGGCTTGCAGGGCTATGGCAGGCCTCGCACCGGCTTAAACTTTGCCCCCATGAAGTACGACGCCACAGATGCGCGCCATCCATTCTTTCACATCCACGCGCGCTCTGTAAGGGCGGGGCGGAAGGTGGATCTTGACCGACTCGACCCCGACTATTTTGAGGGCAAGCAGGGTGGCGAAGCCTTGCGGGGCACTGGGTTTTTTGATGACCTCAAGAGCAAGGCAAGCCAGGCTGCAAGCACGGTCGCAAGCAAGGCGAGCCAGGCTGCGAACACGGTCGCAAACAAGACCGGAGATTTTATTCGCGCAAAGCTTCAAGACTTACCCAGTGGCAACCTTGGCGAGGCTTTAGGTGTGCCAGGGGTCGAAACAAACCTCGCTGTCATTACCGATGCCGCGCTCGACCGTTTCGGTTATAACAACTTTGACGCAAGGAACCAGGAATTCCTGAAAGCACACGGCTCCGAACCCATCACGTCGCTGAAAATCCGGCGCGCCCCAATCAGCAACAACATCAACATCGCCCTCAACTTGCTCTCCTTAGGCCAATGGAACCAGTCAAGGGCCAAGTATGGCTACGACGACCTCTTCCACCTTGGTCTTATTGTGAACGACGTTTACGCCATCCAGCGCATTGGCCGCGTCAGCTTCAACTATAAGGATCCAGACGCCCCGCGGACCGAGTTTCTGAACCTACCTGTGCCGGCTGGACTCACCGTGAAATCCATGCTCGAACAGACCCTGCAGCGCGTCGGACCCAAGGTCTTCTTCTCCTACGACCCATTCACATACAACTGCCAGGGGTTCCTGCGCACCATCCTCGAGACCATCAACCTATGGACGCCTGAAGTCGATCGCTTTGTCTACCAGCCAGTGGATGCACTGCTGCGCGAACAGCCTGGTTATGTCCAGTCCGTTGCCCACGTTCTCACCAACTTTGGCCAGTTTACAGGTGTGGGAGCCGGAAAGCCGACCCCCGCCGAGATCGCGTCCGCGGTGGCGCGCGGTGACGCCGGTGCCCGTGCCGCACGGGGAGAGCGGCAGCTTGAGAGCACCGAAGGCCGGCTTAACCGACTCAGCCAGGCCATGTTTGGAAAGAGGGCGTCCGAGCTCGACGACGACGAAAACGACCAGCTCGACGGGGCCTTCCAGCAGCAGTCTGGATACTACGAGGCCGAAGACGCCGAAGACGACGGCGACGAGATTGAGCACCTGCCGGTCATTCTCAAGCGCAGGCGGACCGGCATTAAGGGCGCCAGGCGAGTGGAAAGGGCGAAGCGGTTTATGCAGAGGCTCAAGCGCCCGGCAGCGCGCCTTCAGCACATGGCCCGGCACGATGCCTTGGTCCAATCCGACAAGCGAAACTATAACAGAGACAAGGCGGCGCAGCGCGCAGACCCCGACTACGACGTCCCAACGGACGAAGACGACACCGACTTTGAGTTTGACGACGACGGCGAGCAGCCGCGCTTTGAACCAGGCACCTACTTCAGGAGGGGCGGAGGCATGGTCGGTCGTGGCCCATCGAAGGCGGATATCCTTAAGTGGCTAGAGGACACAGGGCCATCCTTGGTGGCCTCCGAGGAGGCAATAGACATCTCAGAGGCCATTTTTCCCATTATAAAGAAGTTCTACGGAAGCATACAGGATGTTGCCGGTGATGATGCCGGTGATCGACTAAGAATGGACGCCTACGAAAACATCCTTCCTCTGCTTGAACGGTCGACAACAGAGATTAAACAGAGGCTTCCAGACATGCTGAGGCTTAAAGGCATTTTGGCAAAAACACCACCAGATCTGTTTCAAGCTGTTGATACCGAGATTGAAAGGCAGCGGAAGATAACAGACCCCACGTCCGATCCTTTTGTGTTCTCTGACCGCGTTGAGGTGATTGACAAGATCTTCGGCGTGTACAAGAAACAAGTCGAGGAGATACCGCGAGTCCGAGAGATCCTCGGCAAACTTAAAAAGAAGTTTGAGAAGCCCCCGCCGCCTCGCGCGCCCCCCGAGCCTGGTTCAGCCGAGGACAGGCTCAATGCCATGATGACCCCAGAGTATCTGTATTTGGTTCAGAAGGCGAACCCAGGAGGCCTCAAGCCGGTTATGAACCCGGAGGAACCCTACGAATGGTATAGAAAGTAGCAGTGGTATAGAGTGTAACTACGAGTCGCCCTCTTCCTCCTCCTCCGCTTGCTCGCCGCGCCGCATCAACTGCCCCTTGCGCGCCACCATCATCTCGCGCTGCCGCTTCTGGCCCGCCTGGCGCAGCGCGTCCCTCTCCTCCACTGCCTCCGCATCCTCCTCCTCAGCCTCCGCCTGCTCCGCCGCGGCGCGCTCCGCCGCCTCCCGGTCCTTCATCAGCTTCTTGAACAGGTCTGCGCCCGACGGCGGCGGCGGCGGTGGCGCCCCCGCGCCCGCGGCCGAGTGCGCGCGAAACGGCGGCGACGGCGAGAGCACAATGTGCTGCACGCGGTCCGCCGACCACACGCCCAGCGGCGGCGAGTGGTTGGAAAAAAAGACCACGTGCGGCACCTTAAAGACCTTCAGCTTGGACTGGTACTTGGTGCTCACCAGCTGGCCGTTCTTCAGCTTCTCGGCCACCGTATACAGGTCCTTGAGCTGCAGCACGTCCACGGGGCGCGCCAGGTCGAAGATCGCGATCGGCTGCCCCGTGTAGGCAAAGGCGCAGTCCGTGATGCGCCCGTCAAGCTCAATGGCGTTCATCGTGCGGCACAGGTAGGTGCTCAGGCGGCTCTTGCCCTCGCCGCCCTGGCCGTCCTCCACCCAGTAAATGTGGCGGTCGTGTGCCGGCCCCCGCAAGATCTCGACCAAGCACGACTGCCACGGCCGCAGCTGGAAGTCCTCGCTCTCTGGCACCTTTGGCACCACCAGGTCCGCCAGCTGCGTAATGCCGCTGGCGTAGCGCACAAACTGCCCCGGGAATTTTTCCGCAACCTGCCGGATGCCCTCCATCGGCCCGTGCTCGCGCAGCACCTCCCGGATCTCCTCAAAGTCCGTGCGCTGCCCTGGCGCCGCCCGCTCCGCCGCGCCATGCGCCCAGCTTGCACGTGCAATAAGCTCGCCCTCGGGCACGGCGCGTAGGGCCGCATTTGAGTAGCGCGCAATGTGCGTCTTGCGGTCCTTCAGAAAGACAGGGCGGCCGGCCACGCTGCGCGCCCAGATCTTCGGCAGCGGCGGGTCCTCCTCGTCCTCGCCGTCCGAGCCACCCGCCGGCAGCGCGTCAGGCGTAGTTGCCAGCCACTCCCGCGCAGCCCCCGACCGCTCCTGGCTCGCAAACTCAAGGTAGGCCACAAAATTAAAGCCGTCGATGGTTGAGCCCTCTACCTGGCCCACTCCATAGGTTATAAGGTCCGCAAGCTCACGCGGCATCGGCGTCGGCGCGTAGGTGTCGTAGTCAGTCTGCACCGTAAAGACCCACGCGCGAGACTTGCCGCTCCCCTCCCCCTTAGCGTGCTTGTGGCTGCCGCTGGCGGAGGACGAAGAGGAAGACGACGACGAGCGGCTAGACATTTCAAATTTTCCGGTCAACGGTCGGCGTCAGTCGACGTCGGCTGACGAATTCTGAGTCTGAGTCCAAGGGTCATATTCGGGGGGAACTTATGTTGTGTGTGCACGTGGTCATTTGGTAACCTAACCCCGCTTTTTCTCAACCCCGCTTTCGGTGGCCACGAAATGTCAGTGTCGAGCTACCAAAAGTCTTCGTCACCCATCGACTTGCTCGGGGTCCCCTGTTGCACAGTCTGAGCAAAGATTTGGAAGGATCACTGTCACAAGGTCGCAGCCTGGGCACCAGCCATCAGCAGCATCCACAAGAGCATCGCCTTGCCTTCTGCAAGCCCAGCATTCGTGGCAAAATTGGTAGCCCAAAACCTCGTCAGGCCTGCCACAGTCCAGACACGGCTCCCAGTCGTCTTCAGGATTCATGACCCCACGCACCCAACGGAGAGCGTTTGGGTCTCCCAACGCCCTCAGAAATGCAACAATATAGACCATCTGATCCTTACTCAGGTAAAATGGCACCACCGTCGGACGACGATTGGTTTGAGTTGATCAACGCGTCAACGTCGATTGCGCCCAAGAGCAAAGTGAGCTATTGCAAGCACGTGCGTAGCCTCCGCAAGCTCTGCTGCGAAAACTGCACGCTGTCCCAGGTTATGTTTGACCCCGACCGCGCGCTGGCAAAGCTCCAGCGGCTCCCACCCGCCATCCAGCGGCCCCACATTGCCGCCGTTCTCTGCCTCTTCAAGCGCGGCGAGGAAAAGAACCTGTATCGCCGCTGCGACCCGCACGTGGCCGCGCCGCACCGCCAGTGGCTCGAGGCGCTTCAGCAGTGCCATCGCGCCATCAACGGATACATGGACGACAACCAGTTTTCCCAGCGCGAAATCGAGGCTGCGGCTTCGCTCCGTGACTGGGTCGATGCTCACAAGGAGATGCAACGCGCAGACCCCAACTCCCAGGACGCACTCCTCGTCGCCTTCCAAACCCTAGCCCTCCCGCCCCTGCGCGGTAGCGACCTGTCACACATCCGCATCGGACCCCAGGCCACCGGCAACTACATGGCTGTGCGCGAGGACGGCTCCGGAGAGCTCGTGATCCGAGACCACAAGACCGCCCGCTACTACCCCAAGCTTGAACGCTACTTGCCCCGCGCCCTCGTCGAGATGGTTGAACGGTCTGTAGAAGCCCAACCCCGCAACTGGCTCTTTTCGACACGCGCAGGAGGCGCTTACTCGGCATCCGGCTACCTCAAGTGGAAGTCCGGCGTCTTCCAGCGCGCCTTCCACGGCCGCCCCGTCACCAGCAACTCGCTGCGCCACGCCTACGTAACCGAGCGCGTGCACGGCAACCCCGACCTCTCAACCAACCAGGCACGGGCCATCGCCTCGTCTATGGGTCACTCTCTCGGTATGCAGCGGCAATACGTGCGACTGAATCCGCAAGGGAGGCACTCGGCTCGACCTGGCTTCTAGGCGAGCGGCGCCGCCGCTGGCTTCTAGGGGCAGCGCGCGGCCGCGGCAGGGGTGGCCTCAGTGGCGTCTGCAACTGCATCAGCAACTGCAGGAGCTGTAGGCGCAGCTGGAGAAGCTGCAAGACGCTGGCGAAGGCGACTGCTCTTTGCATACTGTCGCTCTCGCGCGCGGCGCTCCTCGCACCGCTGGCAGGGCTTAACCTTAGGGACACGCGTCTTCTTGGGCTTGGCCTCGGCGGCAGCGGCAGGCGCCGCGGCGGGGTCCGCGGCATCCGGCACGCCAGGCGCAAAGGCCCCAGGCTCCACAGCGGCCGGCACAGGGTCGGTCGACGTCGCCTCACTCGGGATATGCTTAGGCTTACTCTGCTTGACGCGCGGCATCCTGGACGATCAGAAGTGCAGTTTGGCAGACGGGTGATTTGACAAATGGACGACGAGTTCCTTGACCACCTGCGGGGTCAAGGCAAGCTCGCCTACCACCGAATCACACAGCACGCACTGGCCGTTGCTTACGGTGGCTGCGCGGCAGCAACGCTCTTTTTCCAGCAGTGCTATTATAGCGCCTTTGACAGGCACCCTGAACTCGTGCGAGAGATTTTGAACGGACCTAGTCCTGATCGGTACAGAGGCATCGAAAAGGAGATCTTCGGTGCAAACGCCCTCGTCCTTTTCAATGGATGGAATCATTCCTTTCGCAAGGACTACGATTCTTGCCAGGTGGCATTGCGCAAAGCCCAGGTCAATGGCTACGGAGGATCCATCATCTACTCGTGGTTCAGGAAGAAGGCGGATGCCGAATTCTACCGCAAAGACGGAGAATACCCTAAAGACAAGCGCGCGTCTGGAGCACACATTCTCGCGTACGTGACAGACCCATTGTCGAAGAACAAGATCATCATCTTTGATCCCCAGCAACAGAATGCAATCGAGGATTTCGAGAAGCCTGGTGGTGTCGCTATTGCCGCAGAGAAATCGTACGAAAAGGGCACCTTCTACAAGTTAGATTGCATCAAGGATGTGTGGAAAGAGGGACCTTTTAACCACCTTCTCAATCGCCGTGGTGGTGACTTTGATGCTGCATCAATGAGAGACTCAATGGATCATGTGGTTCTTGACTACATCACCTCTATTGGAATTCCAGAAGACAGAAGTGGGATTCCACTGAACCCGGTCTCGTTTTATACAGCAAGCTCTAAACAACGCAAGCTTCACTACGAACCACCAAAGCCAACGAAAATCAAACCCGACGCTGATGGCGAGGTCGAGCTTGTTGGCAGCGTTGAGTGGATCAAGGAGTACAGGGAGAGCCCAAAAGAGATCGCAAAGAGCCTTCAAGACTTAAAGACTTCGCGTCCCTACGGAATAAAGGGACGGACTTGGCCGGACGAGGAGATTGCCGAGTTCAGGGCCAAACAAAAGGAGCTGCGCGAAGAACGGGAGGAGCATGAGCTTGACGGACCTGTTGTGCTCAAACGAAAGCGCACACTTCAAGAGGAACCTAAGGTCAAGGAGGTGCCAATAGAGCCAGACCCAGAGGTTGAGGAGGTTGTGCCAGAGGCAAAGAAGGCCAAGAAGCGCAAGCTCCGGCGCTTCAGCGACAAGCCATTGAAACCCGAGGAGGTCGGCCGCGGCCGCGGCAGCGGGCCGTCGCCATTCAGCCCACTCGGCGAAAAGGTGGCGAACTACGCGCTCTCGGAAGACGATATCCGCGGTGTGGTTGGCAACATCCCTATCTACAGATACCCTGAGCTTGACGACATGAAGACGCCGGAAGAGATGTTCAAGGGCCATAAGGCCGCAGTTCTGCTCTTCCTCACCGACGACCAAGACACCGGCCACTGGCTCACCGTCCTCGACCGGCCCGACCATTATGAGGTGTTTGACAGCTACGGGGTAGGTGCATGATGATTTGTGTGTTGGGAGTTATGAGTGGCGAAATGTTTTTTGAATGGTACGAGCAAGTGCCTCGAGGTGACTTAGAGAATGGCCTGGGGCGCCTCGAGCCTTCTTCTAAGTCACCTCGAGGCACTTGCTCCCTACCAGTCAAAAAACATTTTACCACCCTCCGCGACCACTTTCTAATTCCTCACCCTACCCGACCGCGCCCGCAGACCCCGATCGACGGAAACCGGTCTTGGCTGACAAAGGAGCAGCTTGTCAAGTTTAATGAGACTGAGCCGCACCTCAAGGAGCTGCTTGCGAAAGGGAACAAGCCTGTCATCCACAACACCACGAAGCTCCAAAAAGACGATGCCAGCACCTGTGGCCGCTGGGCTGTGGCTCGCATTCTGAACGCGGACATGCCTCTGCCCGAGTTTATTGCCGATCTCAAGGAAGGCTCTGGAACGCCAGATCAAAACGTGACTGCCTACACGTACAACTTCCTTCACAAGTAGTGCAAGATGTCGTACAAGCGTGACGTATATGGGTCCATGATCAGCAACGGTAGCCTGACGAGGCGAGGCGACGGCACCGTCTACTACGACACCAACGTGTCGTGTCGGACCACCTACGACAGTGGCGTCACTGATAAGGGGTCGCATGGCCGCTTCGCAACCTTCCAGGATACTCGCACGCGCCCCTTCGTGGGGAACTCGGATGACTACAACCTTTCGCTGGTGCGGGGAACCGTCACAACGAGTGCAATCCCGCTGTTCTTTGCGCGCCCATCTGAGCTTATCACAGAGGGTGGCGTTGACAAGTGGGAGGTGACCGCGCAGCCTGGTCTTGCTTTGACGTGGACAGGACCAGTATACACCGCCGTGAATCCGGGAAATCCTGGGGTAACATCCGACTGGCTTTTTGCGGCGTATCCCAACTTTGGCTGGATCCCCACCTATACATACACCACATTGCCTGGAGCTACGCCAACCCAAAATGCGTCAGCAGTTGCTGCCGTCAACCTTTCGACTTTGGGCGTCTCGCGTGATACTCTTGCAACAACCGTTGCCTCTCGTCTCACAACGTTGCTTACAGCTGCTGCTGGGTTTACAGTGACTGTGACGTCCCCTACTGCCGTACCGTCCGCATCCATGACCCAGCAGTATTCGATTCAAAATACAAGCTTGACGGATAGTCTGTACCTTGACTTCTCGCTCCCTGCGAGCAGCGGTCAGCTTGGACACTACTTGATTGGCAACGCCACTGTGACCAAGGCGGGCGTCCTACAGGCGTGCAAGTTGCTGGGATTTATCCCGGGTCAGGTCTTCGTGGCGCCTCCCAACGCCACAACGCTGTTTCCTCGCGCATACCAGAAAGCCTTTACTTCGACCATGAACTTGTATGCGTACAAGACCGTTCGTTGGGTTCCGGAGGACACCTCAGCGCGATTTCCTACTGCGGCAGACTTGCAGGGCACCGTAAATCCCCAGACCATAACCTACTTTGACTGCTACACGTACCAGCACTATCTCAACAACTGCATCAATCCGACGTTCGAGCGCTGCATTTATGACCCGTTTGATGAAAACAACGGCAATACATCGATTAAGTTTAGCGACCAGTGTTTGAGTCGCCAGCTAAATCAGTGCTGCATTGCGAATGTCGGTGCAATAAATAGGTGGAACCCGACAACGACTTACACTGCGTACAGTACTCCAACATCTGTATACCACCAGGGTCTTGCGTGGATTGCAACTGAGACCAATATTGGCCAAGAGCCTTCGGATGCGTCCACATGTTGGCAAAGCTGTGGCGCTGCTATGAACAATTCGTACGTGGAGGGCAAGGTGGGATACCTGACAGGCGACGTGGTCACAGTTACTAGTGGCCTTTCAACCTACTATTCAGTTGCAACAGGCACAACAACCGGCCCGCCTCCTGCATCTTTGAGCAGTGCAAACGGATGGAATTCCTCTACTCTCGGATTCTTTAACCTTGGTTCTGTTGCAACTTCGACCCCTTCAATTGCCACCACTGCTCCTGTGATCACCTTTAACTCGGCAACCAGCCTTTTCACGCTGAATCTCGACAGCTACGGCTTCGGTGGCACTACGTACGCAAACGCTGACGACGGCTACGGTGGCGTTCTTGACAATACTTTGAACAACACCTCGACATACACTGTCGAGGAGCAGAATTATAATGCGTCGCTAAACGACATTGCTCGTGATTCATGGGGTGTGACTGGCACAAACGCACTTACTACACGCCCCTACGTTGTGTCGAGGCGTCCAAACGTGTCTTTCGATGAAAGAATGGTGGTTGAGGCTGACGACTACTTCCACCAGCTCTTTGGCAACTGGCCGGCGTTGCGACTGAACTACTTCGACCCTCGCACATCGCTGACGACGTCGTATGTTCGCTACCTTCCCCAGGCGAAAGTGGCAGGCCTGACTACAAGCACCCCTTTGCCACTAACTGTGCCCGCGGATGGAACGACAGGTCTTTCAGCCACATACCTGCCCTATGGCCGCATCGGGGGGTCTGTGTCCTACATCTACACGTTTGAACAGGACTACCCTTCGATTTGCAACATGTGGAACCCGTTTGATGCGATTGTACTTCAAACCGCCGAGGTGCCAGTGCAGGCAGACTACACGACGCCGCTCTACCAGCTTGACGACGCCGGTCTGCCCACAACTCTGCAGACGAACGGCAACACACTGAAAATCATCGCGGATTTGCCGATCAAGACTCAGGCAACGGTTCAGGAGGGCCAGCAGTTCCGGTCCGAAATCGTGTTCGAGCCAAATACGCCTCTTTACATCGACCTCCAGCCTGGCCGAACCTTCAACCAGTTTGACTACTCGATTTTCCTTCGCGTGAAGGAAACGAACGAGCTTCGGCCTCTAAGCCTTTCGGACGGAGGTTCTGCATATTTCCGGTGGGCGTTTTCCCGGAAGTAGCCTTGAAACGTGTGTCCTCGTCACAACACTGCTCTGAAAGAGTTGCCCGATTCGTGACCCCTCACCCTAGTCGTGAAAGATGTCGAAGATTCAGAAGGTGGCTATCACGGATGCCCGTCTCATGCAGGAGGAGCCGGCGTATGCCGTGCAGAAGGGCGCGCTGTCTGTGTCTGTTGCGCCCTTCAGCGCCATTGCAGCCTCGTCTTCGCAGATGACCTTCCAGGTGCTTGTGCCTTCCCTCAACGTGTTCATTGACCGCAAGATCCTCCTGGCAACGCCGCTCTCGTTCAACGCAAACGTGTATTTCGGTGGCGCGCGCGGCGCTTCATACCGTACCATTTACGTCGCAGTTCTGCCCGCTGCGGCGCTAACGGCTGGTGCGAATACCTTTTTGACAACCGGATTTTCTACGAATGGAGTTGCCCTTGCTGTTGCAACTACGATGGCAACGGCTATTTCTGATTGGACTGCGCAGATCCTTGCCGGCCAGCCTCCAGTGCTCATTGGACCCAGCTTTGCACCTGGAACTACTCTTCTCTCTGCTACTGCAGGCGCCGGCGCCGGCCAAGTGACTCTCGTGTTTAACCCGGGCGTGGCAGCGCCCACGTTTGCAAGCGGTATGTTCATCCTGGCCGCATATTCGCTTTTTGATGTGCCGGATCCGCAGTGCAGCGTGTCGCAGGCGTCTGGCCCTCAGTATGGCCTGGACATGGGCCAGTCGCTCTCTGTTGGCGGCCTCCCGGGTGGCCAGTCTGGCTGGTGCAGCGCCGTGTCCGGTAAGGATCTGGCGCTTACGCAGTTCCCTATCCAGAGCTGCCTTTCGACCATGACGGCGACGCTCAACGACTGCACGGTCACGACCAACGGCGACACGCTTCGCGAGCAGCTCCTGCTGACCTCAACTCGTGAGAACCTTAAGCAGCGCACGACGCCCACCAACGCCGACGTTTTCTCGTGGGGTCGCGACGACGTCCAGAACGGCGCCGGAAACTTCTCGACCTACTCGACGGCCAATGGCTATGGCGACATTGCGAACGGCGCGTGGCCAATTGCCTGGTCGATCAATCCTACGTGCGCAACGCAGCTGCAGTCAACGGCGGTGACGGAGGTTCAGGCGCCTGGTCTTGGAACCGCCGCGAGCTGGCCCTTCCTGCCTGCCGGCACTGTGAAGAATTTCTTCCAGACCACGGCTCTTGGCGCTGGCAACTCTACAAACGGCGGAGTCGGTTTCTACATTGCCGCTGTGGCAAACGAGGGTGTTACGGTGCCGACGACGCCGGCCTACACGGCCACGAACGTCCTGGTTCCCTTCCTGAATTACCAGCCTGTGTGGACGACCGGCTTTCCTGGTGGTGATCTCCTCGGTGGCTTTGCTGGAACGAACCTTGCTCTCACGACAGGTACGCACGGCCAGTTTACTGTGGTCACTGGCGCAACTGCCACGCTCACGCTGCAGGTCAATGTGCCGCCTATGAGCATGGTGGGTGCTCGCCTTTACGACGCCCTGGCAGGCAACTTTCTCACGACCGTCCCGCCTTCCGGAACGGCTGCTGCCAACACTGCCAGCACTGGCGTGATTGCAATTGTGACGTCCCTTGTTCGCGGAGCCCTTGGACAGGCGGGGTCTGTTTACGGCCTCACGTACAGCACGACGGCAACAACGACGATCACGACTGTGAGCGCTGTTAACCCGGCGGGTAACGTGATGGCTCTTTCGGGTGGCTGCCCGGTCGGGTATGCACTGCCTGTTTACGGTACCATCTCGTGCGCAGAGGCGCTGGTGATTTCGCCGCTCATCTGGGCGGACAGCGCCGAGTTCCAGACGGTCGGTCTTTACGGCATGACCAATATGCAGTTCGTCCTTAACTTCTCCCCGCTTGGCACGACCAAGGCGGCCCTGAGCCCTAGCGTTGTTACCACGGGCACCCTGTCGGGCAACGACTCGAGGTCCAAGTCTTCACTTCCTCTGTGGATCGACGACCTCACTGTCCAGAACCCCAACACTGGCAATATTCTGCGCTCGTCTAACGTTCGCTCTGTTGTGTCCAGTGTCAAGTATGCTGCGGCGAGCGGGACTTCTGGCCCGTGGGCTGCCGGCCCAGCTTCGATCAACACGACCACGGCCACGAGCCCGACGCTGTTTGCGACCTTCCTTACGCCGGGCGTTGACGTGCCCCTGCCGGAAGTCTCTACGGTCCCGTACGTCGAGTTCCCTCGCTATTTCTACACCACAGGCCAGAGCCTCGGCTCGTCTGCGCCCACGATCTATTCGCAGACCATTTCGCTCACGTCCATCCCGGACATGGTCATGGTTTACGTGAAGCCGAATACGCGTGGCCCTTCGCAGCTTGACCAGTACCTGCCGATCAAGTCGCTCTCAATCACGTTTGACAACTTCAGCAACCTTTGCTCGAGCTTTCAGCAGGTCAATCTTTACGAGAGCGCAGTGGCTGCGGGTCTTGACATGGACTGGCACCAGTGGCGCGGCTTCACGCAGGCGCAGTATAACTCGGGCGTCCTTGGCGCGGCTTCAGCCACTTCGGCTGTGGGCTATACGAAGCAGAGCCCGTTTACGCAGCTCAGCGGCGGCCCCATCCTGCTGCGCATGGGCCAGGACATCACCCTTCAGCCTGGCCTGGCGCCTGGCTGCCTGGGCAACTACTCCTTCCAGATCACCTGCACCATTGACAATTCCAAGGGATACTACGACTACGTCAACAACCCCGTGATCACGGTGGTTGCAATCAACACTGGCTTTTTCGAGACGATGCGCGGCCAGTCGGCGATCCGCAAGACCATCCTGCAGATGGCCGATGTGGCGGCGGCGACCAGCGACTCGGGCATGTCGAAGACGAGCCTGAACCGCATGATTGGTCGCGGCAGCGGCGGCAGCATGTTCAGCGGCGCGTCGAACCTTGTGAGCCGCGGCCTGGCTGGCCTGCGGCAGGCAAAGAAGATCAACGATGAGTATGGCCTCACAAACCTGGCGCGCACTTATGGCGGCACGACGGGCTCCCAGCTCGCCGACGCGGCCGACATGGCCATGAACACGGGGTCCAAGATTGACTCGCTCTACGGCAATGGCAAGCGCCACCGGAGCTCGGGAATCATGTAAACAAACGACAGACCTACCCGTCAGCTACCCTTCGCAAATCATCAACCTACGTCAGCCACGTCTAAAAAATGAAGACGGTGGGCTCACGCGCAGAGGTGTTCCACGGCAACGCAAAGCGCACGAGCGGGCGCCTTGTAAAGGACGACCTAATGAAGAATGGGGCGGGGCGCATTGTGTCAAAGAAGAAGCACGCGGCGGGCAAGAACGCGCTCAAGTTCCTGCACGCCAAGGGCTACATTGCAGTGAAGGGCAAGTTTGGGAGTGCGCGCGCCCGGTCAAGTTCAACTGCTGCCGCCGTTACTGATGCCGGGTGGGGCCGCGCTCAGCTCGACCTCGATAAGCTGGACGTTGTCCCCGTGGATGTTGGGGCTGGCGTTACCGGTGCAGCTGTTCAGGCAGGTGGTAAGTGACTTGAGGCGGCAGGCGTAGCACTCGTGTTGGCTACGGATAAGAAAACTGGTGGTGGCGTCGGGATTGGATTGCAACGCCTCTGCCATGAAGCGCTCGCGTAGCATAGCCCTCACATTCCGTGACAGACCGTTCGTTACGTAGCGCCGTGGCTCCATCGCCAACCCCGCTTTTGCCAACCCCGGTTGTCACTTCACAGTCGGCAAACGTCGGGTCGAAAATACTGACTCGATTTTGGAATTCACAATCCCAAAACCAAAAACATCTGCCGATTTCTTTCCCGCCCTCCCCCCGCCTTCTCCTCGATCCTAATAGGCACGGGCAACAGTTTCCGGGTCAACCGGAGTTGTTTTGAGCGAGATCGACCTCTTTTCTGAAAAGTATGTCATCCTACGCGGTCTTTGCGAGGGGTGAGAGCGAGGACGACCAACCGTCGGAAATGCCCGCGCGTCCGCCCGCCCCGGTGCCGCCGCCCCCCGTGGCCCCGGTGGCCCCCCGCATGACGCGTCGGTCAACGGGTGGCACCGCGCCCTCGCCGGTCGAGGTGGTGCCCGCCATGCGCCCCGGCTGGAGCGGTGGGAAGCCTCCACCAGGGTCGCTGCAGCGCGACATTGCGGGGCGCGGGCGCAGCATGGCCGAGGCGGTGCCGAGCTTTTCCGACGACGAGGATTACCTGCGCGGCCGCGAACTGCAGCAGCGCCACGAGCGGGAGGAGCGCGAGCGCAAGCGCCACGAGCCGCCGCCGAGCGAGGACGAGGAGGAGGACGACGAGACGGAGGACGAGGGGGCGGGGGGCCTCTGCATCTGCGACACGCAGCCACGCGCCAACTGCGTGCTGCACGGCGCCTCGGTGCTGCCGCTGGCGCGCGCCTCGGCCCTTACGCGCCTCACGCCGCCGCCGCCCCCGGCCCCGGTGCCGCTGCAGCGCCAGGTGGCGGCCATCACGGGCAGCGGCGGCGGCGGCGCGGCCGAGGAGCCCTCGTCTTCATCCAACGTCTCGACGCTCATGGAGAGCGCGGTGCGCGAGGCGTTCCGGCAGGGCATCGAGCAGGGCAAGCGCATGCAGCTGCCGCAGCAGTGCAAGACGTGCGCAGTGCGCAAGGAGCGCAACCGCCTGGCGGCCAAGGAGTCCCGCCACAAGAAGCGGCGCGAGGCCGAGGTGGTGGCCACGCGAGAGCTCATTGCCACAGCGGCGGACGTGGCGGCGTCGCGCGTTACGGCCCCGCCCCCAACCCCGGTCCCTTCGGCCCCAGCGCCACTGGCTACAAGCGCGCGCGCAGCTGCCGGCGGGGGTGAGGAGGAGGAGCTGGTGCCGCCGCCCTTTTAATGTGCAACGTGTGTGGTCCTTTTTGCCTCTAAAAGCTTTGCCAGCGTTGTGATGTGCGCATTGCGGCTCCTTTCCCACGCCTGGTACTGCACCACGCAACCCCGGGCAAAAGACAGGTCGCGCTTGGTGCGGCAGAGGTCGATGCGGTCAAAAAGGTCAAGCGCATAAACCAGGTCGTGTTCTTCCTTCAGCTGGCGAGCCAATACGAGGTAACCCACTTCCATCTGACGTCTATCTACGTCAACCGACGCCATGCCGAAAATCCCGTTCAAAATGCCAAAGCCGACGATGCGTTTGATCAAGCTCGAAAACTGCGAGTCACGAGTTGAGAAGTTTGGGCTTGCGGCGCTTGCCACGTCTGAGGCGTTGGAGACTCCGAAACACCACTGGCCCTTTGAGCTGGACAACCTTCCGGAGGTACAGGGGCGCCTGCAGTTTCCGATGCCATGGGAGGCGGACAACGTAGCCTTTCGTGCCTTTCGGGCAAAGCTGCCGCCCGTGGTCACGCCAGACTCGATCTTCAGTGGCGTGGTGCTGCCGGCGCTGGCCCTGCCGACCGGCGCGGCACAGCGGACACCCGAGTGGCACCAGGCACGCGCATTTGCCGTAACGGCATCGAACTTCGCAGGCACTGGCGAGAATGCTGAGACCCTTCTAAAGACCAAGACCTACCCTATGCGCTACGGCTTTGGCGGCAACGGCTACACGGAGTGGGGGTCCCTTCACGAGAAGCACGCAGAGGAGGCATTTGTGAGCTTCCTTGCACAGGTTGGCCACAAGGGCGAACTCACGCACCCACCGCATTTACGGGACCCTGCGCGGCCCTTCCTGGGGTTCAGCCCAGACGCCCTGCTGTGGAGCGAGGCGCGCGATGAGGTTGAGCTGGTGGAGTATAAGTGCCCTGCGGCGCGCCGATCGGGCCCTGGCCACCCTTATTCGGGCGACAAACTGAACATCCCCTCGCGATACATGCCGCAGATCCAGGGAAGCATGCAAATATTGCGTGCCCTTTACCCTGGGGTGCGCTGCGTCCGGGCTTGGTTCGTGGTTTGGCAGCCGCACCAATTTTTCGTGACTCATGTGCCATACGTCGACCACTTTGCCAGTAGAACCGTCGAGCAAGCGCGTACATTCTTTCAAGACCGGTTTCTGCCTTCGTGTGTTGACGCTGTGCACGAAAGGGAAAGGCGCACGCTTACGTTTTCTACGGAGGACGAGTGTTTTGCCTTTCACGAGAGTGCCTCTTCGACCAGCCTGCCTACAAGCCCTGCGCCGCCCTTGGCCGCTGCGGCAGCAAGCTCCTCCTGTACATGCTTCATCGAGCCCTCAACTGCAGTGGCCGCTGCACCTCCGACCCTATCCACGACATCCGAGGCTGACTCGAGCACCTCCTCAAACTCCTCTGCGATAAGCTGCGTCTGCTTGGGAAAGGTAACGTGAAACCACTTAATGAACCCCCCGCCCACCCACGGCACAAAGTACATGAAGAAGTCGCGAAGAATCACGTAGAGGACGATTGCCTGAAGCGCCAACTCAGCACCCTTTATCTCGAATGGCTGGACACGCACATACGTGATTGCAGGCGTAACCGTCGGTGTCTCCGTCTGCGAGAAAAGGCCCATTTCTAGCCTTAGTCTGACTACGTCAGCTCACGAGCGTGGAGGATGCTGAAGTTTGGGTCTTTTAACGCGGCTGATGATAAGTGGCAGCCCATTGCTGTCCTTCACTCCAGGACGTCACCGCGAGACGGTTTGTGCTTGATGATTGACTCGAAGCAAAGGACCATTGTCCCTACCCGAGACATTACGTTGCCCCAGGGCGAGTTCTTCGCTCTCGAACCTACCAACCTCGAAAAGGGTCGCGACGTGATTATGGTTGGAGGCAAGTCTGGCAGCGGCAAGAGCCACACGGCCAAGAATTTCGCCCAACGCTACCACATTCTGTGGCCTAAACGCCCAATCTACCTCATCTCCTACCTCGCAAGAGACGACACACTCGACCAGCTTAAGTTTCTCGAGCGTATAGATGCCACAAAGGACTTTCCTGATGGCCCGCCGACCCTGGACTTCTTTAAAGACTCACTCACGATCTTTGACGACATTGAAGGGTTTGAGCGCGAGAGCCCTGACATCCACGATATGCTTCAGCAAACGATCGACATGATTGCCACAACCGGGCGCCACAACTCAGCTTCGCTGCTTGTTGCTTCCCACCTTCTCACGGACTACAAGCGCACCCGCCTTTTCCTTGGCGAGGCACACAAATTCGTCCTGTTTCCTAACGGCTGCAGTATGAAGCAGATGACCAACCTGCTTGGTTTGTATGGTGGTTGTGATACAGACGAACTTCGCCGGATCCGAAAGCTACCAAGTCGTTGGGTGGCTCTTTGTACCACATTCCCCTCTCTTGTGCTCTACGAGTCGGGCTGCTACTTGCTTCACTCAGACGCACCGGAAAAACTTACGCGAAAGAGGGAGCGGCCCGTGGAGGTCGAGGACGAGGGCTCAGGGTCAGAGAAGGAAGACACTTCTTCAAACCCGGCCTCTCGTTCAGTGGCCCAAAAAACCTCTTCGGAGTAGGCCACGGTAAGACAAAATGGTGAGTTTGCCTGGTGACGTTGCGCCGGAGAGGTTTATGGGGTTTTACGGCCAGACCGCGCCCCAGCGTGCCCTCATGAAGAGGCAGTACGGCGATATCCCGCCGCAGAATTTCCTGCAGACGCAGAGTGGCCTGCTTGCCGGGGTTCCCCACGCAATTTCAAAGCTGAAGAACATCAACGGGTTTATGAACTCGTCAACGAACTACCTTAGCGTGCAGAACGCTCCAGCATACCTGCAGATGCGCAGAGCTGCTGTTGCGAAGCGAAACCGCGACCGCGAGGAGGCGAACTCACAGCGCTTTAAAGATGCTGTGAAGGCTTCGGCGCTTGAGCAGTCGCTGCTTGCGGCCGAGAAGAAGCGCCGGCTCGCCAATGCCCCAAAGGTGTACCGAAGCAAGGCTGCCGGCTTGAAGCTCAAGCAGGCCCTTCGTTCAGTCACTGTTAAGGGCATCCCTCTTATGCAGCGGGAGACAACGAGGTCTGCGGTCAGGCGGCTGTACGACAGGAAGGGGCGGTATTCCGATAAGGTTGAGCTTCGGGATCTCCTTCGTCGCATCGCTGGCGAGCCTCAGGCGGATGACATCACCGATCTCGCCGCTCTCGCAGAGGCAGATAGGCGCCGCAATCCCACGCGGGCTTTGGACGAGAGCCTGGCTGACGCCAACACCAGCAATAGAGCGGTTGCGAGCAACAGCCTCATCCCAGAGCGATCACTCCTCGATTAATGTTCGTTTCTTGCAAGCGTACATGCCTCTCACATTAGCTAATTTTCTTCGCTTCCCTTCGTAGGTCAAGCATTACAAGAAGCGACGCGGCCGCGGCATCTTTGATACGGCCATGAAGTACGGCAAGCAGGGTCTGACCCTGTCAAAGCAGTTCGGCGTGGCCGACAAGCTCAAGAACATGTCGGACCCTAATGTAAAGCTCGCAGGGCAGCTCCTAAGCATGGCCGGCGGCGGCCGTCGTCGCAAGCGTGGTATGTATTGAGAGTTTCCCACGGCCTTTCTGAGCCCAGTCTAACCGCGCCTTTTACAGGGGGCTATATTCTGTTGGCCAGGCCGAAGCGCTAACTAGCCCCTCATTTGCACAGGTGGTGCCGTTTTGCCCGCTGCAGTTAAGGCAATCCTGGCTCGAAAGCTGAGGATGTAACAAACTTCGCGTTCAAGAGTCCACCAGGAAACATCATCGAAATGGACACTGACGAGGGCCTACAACGGTTTAGGGTGGCCCAGCGTAGCTTTGCGGCCGAAGATGTTCGGATTCGCACTGAGGGGTACGCTACTGCGGCGTCGCGGCGCGTGGCCGGCTTGATTCAGCAGTCAAATGCAGTGCACAGAGGACAGCGCCCCGAAGAGGAGAACATCCAGATTGTCCATAGGTTTTACCACGTGGCGCCGCCGCCTTTGATCTTTGTTGAAAGCGACGCGGGGGTTAGACTGAGGGCGCCGCGCCGCATTCCAGATAAGGCGATGCCTATTATGTCCCACTACAGTGCCTTCAATGCCGATGACATCTACGAAGGCTTCACAAACCCTACTCAGGCGCAGGAGATTGGTTTCCACGAGGGTATTGCTGCTCGATACCGAGCACGGCCAGATCCTGGGGTCATGAACGTAGTTGCCCCTACTAAGTTTGAACGTCGACCGGAGGAACAGAAGCCTGCCCCTGTCGAGAAAAACCTCATTGACATTGAAAATGCTTCGGACGTTGCTGCCAACTCAACCTATAACTCTAGCTTCACCAGGGTTTTGGATGGCTCAGACGCGCCATCGCAGAGCTCCTTCTCGAGTGGCGGGCCTTCCCCTCCTGGGGCGCCACGGCCAGGAGCGCCTCTGCCCCCAGGGACACCAGCACCAACAGGGGGCCTGCCGCCGGCCTCAAGCCCCGAGGCATCCCCGGCGGCGGCAGGGCCGTTGCCCGCGGCGGCAGGGCCAGGGGCGAGCCCGGCTGCTGGTACACCAGCAAGCCCAGGGCTCTCACCTATCCCCCAAGTAGAAAGCCCTGCTCAGCAACTCCAGAATCCCGTTGCTGCCCGTGTTCCTGGTGGAGATGTTTTGGACGTTAACGACGACAGACAGATGCATCAGCTGCGCCAGTTGCCCCGAGGCTATCAAGACGACCCCGACGGCAATGGTCATATGGAGGTTCTCTTGGCGCAGTATTTGGTGCGCGTGGCTTACCTGCCCCGCATCCAGGCTGCCAGAACAGGGGAAGACCGGCGGCGGCTTATTGGTGAGATGAAGATGGCGGTTTTTGACGCGCGTACAGATGCCCGGAGGCACTTCGACGAGGCTCAGAGGCTCCGGCGCATTGCGTCGCCGCCAGGTAGGGCAGCAGCTGTGCCTGTCCCTCTTACTGCCGCCGAGAAACTTGCAGCTGCGAAAGCGAGGGTTGACCAGGCCTTTTCCCCGGGAGGTGACCTCAGCCAAAACACATCGGCGTTTCAGACGCCAAACAGCGGCCAGGCCTCAACGGCCACGCCGCATTCAGGGCTTGAGGCGAGCCCCCCTAGTGGTGCTGTTTCGTTCAGACAGCCTGGATTCCAATCGCCAGCCAGCGGCCAGGCCTCAACGGCCACGCCGGGTTCGGGGCTTGAGGCGAGCCCTCCTAGCGGCGCTGTTTCGTTCGGACGGCCTGCATTTGAGTCGTCGTCTGGGCTTGCTGCCTTGGCCCGTGGTGCAAACGATGGAAGACAGCAGCAGCAAGAGACGTTTGAAGAGGCTAACGTCAGTGGCCTTAATTCATCGCTGCGCAGTGGCCAGGCTTCAACTGCATCACCTGGATCTCAGTCCGCGGCAAGCCCGCCTGGTGGCGCTGTGGCGCTGCAGCCGCGTACCCCCGCAGCGCCGCAGCCGCGTACTCCTGCCGGATCGCCAACTGAGCGACAGTTGGACTACCAGAGCGGCGGGGGGGTGGAACCAGAGAAGCCAGGCGAACGTGCGGCAATTTTCGCCCGGCTTGAGCAGTATACAAACCCAGACTACTACGGTATGAAATACTCACAGCAATACAGCGTGGCTGAGCCTGACATCGAGGTGCTTCGCGATGCGCTCCTTCATGCAATTACCAAGGGTATAAAGATCCAATTCTCTGACGATGCCCTTGTTGGACTTGAGGAGCTCTTAGGTCAACCGGGAGCAAGTAATGCAGCAGCCGCTCCAGCAGCCGCTCCTGTTCGACGCTCTGCGGGTATTGGGCCTCAGATCGGCCCGAGAGCAAAGATGTTGCTAAAAAGTGCTGCAAAGCGTGCACGAGATGCGGTGAGGGCAAGATCCCCTGCCGGGCCCGAACGTCGCGAAGGCCCGGTTGGACAAGGCATGCCAAAGCGCGGACGGTTCGAAAAGGGCTCTGCGGAGGCGAAGGCGTTTATGGCCCAGCTTAGAGCGAAGAGGCGGAAGGCGTGAGG